>WNFR01001541.1_pt1 | contig 38867 bp, 30 predicted proteins | sample 5400221 | NCBI WGS metagenome assembly WNFR01 (sample SAMN13153357, study PRJNA577476) | soil metagenome | isolation source: 40 cm soil under Madrone tree | place: USA:California | collected 2016-06-14 | reverse complement strand
CGTATACGACGCTGCGTTTCGAACGACATTCTCGATCGCGCTACGCAGCAGTTGTTCGTTGCCATCGATCTGGCAATCCTGACAAGCGACCAACTTTACGGCGCGGCCGGAATTGCGTGCTTCGAAGTCTGCGTCACCGACTATCTCATCCAGCAGCCGCTTAAGGTCGACGGAGCCGCCATCCCTGTTCGGCGGCTTGCTGTCCAAACGAGCAAGGGTGAGAAGCTGCCCAATCAGATCGTTCAGCCGGTCGGCTTCGCGCTCGATGCGGTCCAACGCCCATCCGGCTTCCGGGCCGTCACCCGTTCGCGCCAGTTCGAGCGCTATTTTTAGCCGCGCCAGCGGCGAGCGCAGCTCGTGGGATATGTCGTGCAGCAGCCGCTGTTGGGAATCCATCAGGGATTGTATGCGCTCTGCCATAACATCGAAGTCACGGCCCAGATCCGCGAGCTCATCACGACGCCTGCCGTTCGCGGCGCCGACTCGGGCGGAAAGATCGCCGGCCGCGAGTTGTTGCGTCGCGGCTCGCAGTTTGACGACGGGCGAGCTCAGGTAGCGCGCGAGCAAGTAACAAAGAACGCCAGCGGTCAAGAGCATGGCTACAGATTCCGCCCACAGGAAGTGAAGCGAGAACGGCATTAGCACGTTGATCGGCCGCTGAACCTCACCCAGCATGACAAACTGCTTGCCGCTCGGCGCCACAACTTTGCGGGCCACAATTCCTGTCTGGCCGGCTTTGCTGAATGTTTCTTCCTTCGCAGCGGATAGTTTCTGCGCTATCTCTTTTTTCTCCGGCGTCGCTTCTCGCCCTGAGATCTCATTCCCGTCAGCGTCAAACAGATAGCCTCGAATTCGGGCCGTCCTACTCAGCAGATCGAGGTAGTCGCTCAGCGGTCCCCTTCCTTCGCGCTCGTATTTTTCTGCTGCCGTCGTTCCGAACATCACAAGCGAGGGTTCTACGCCGCGCACCGGCCCGTCGTCAGGTTCAGTCAGTATCGTTGATACTGCGTGGGCTACGACTATGAGCGCCGCAGCGAGCGCAAACCAGACGAAGATTTTGACAAACAGACTTCTCATTCGAATTCGCTCCTCGGAAATGTATCGTAGACTGTCCCAGTCTGCGCGCAGCTTCCGAACCAGACCGCGCGCGCAGACTGGACAGTCTACGATACATTTTCCTTAGCCGCATCCGAGGGCTTTGCATAAATGTAGCCGACGCCGCGAATCGTCTTTATTCGTTCAACCCCATCGGAGTAGTGCCCCAGCTTCTTGCGCAGGTTGCTCACGTGGGTATCGATGCTCCGGTCATATGGGGTGAAGTTTCGACCGAGGATCGACTTTACCAGGTCCTCGCGAGAGACGATGCGGCCCGCCGCGCGTATGAGAGCTTCCAGAAGATCGAACTCTACCGTGGTGAGAGGGAGTTGCTCACCGCCTCGCGTGACAACACGAGTGCCTTTGTCCAACTCGACGTCGCCGGCAGAAAAGCGTTCCGGTGAAGCTGTCGCGATAAGCTCGCCGGACGCCGCCCCCGCCCGGCGCAGGATGGCACGAATCCTTGCGATGAGTTCTCGCGGGTTGAACGGTTTTTGCAGGTAGTCGTCGGCGCCCATTTCAAGCCCGACGATCCTGTCTACATCGTCTCCTCGCGCGGTGAGCATCAATACGGGCAAGGATGACTTGCCGCGGATGCGGCTCAAAGCCTCGAAACCGTTAAGCCCGGGGAGCATGACATCCAGCACCACGAGGGCGTAGTCTCCGGACAGCGCGCGCTCAACACCCAGATTGCCGTCGTTCGCCGTCTCAACTTCCAGGCCTTCGCCTAGCAGGTACTTGGATAGCAATTCACACAAGTCCAAATCATCGTCCACGATCAAAATGCGGTTCATTACTTACCTCGCCGGCTGTCGAGCGGGATGCTCGAGCCCAGCAATCGTCATTAACGTTTAGACAACTACGTCCGGCATTGAGAATTGTCAAGCAAGGCCGCTCAAATTTGACAGATCTAAACAAACCCTTCACAAACCCTTGACGCTCGTTTCGGCAAAAGGGTCGTTCCCTTCACGACTGTCTCGAGACAAGCCAATCTCCCGCTAACTACGAACCGCGACCCCGAACGCCAAACTGTAAGAAAGGACGCTAAGAAAATGAGATTTCTAAAGATAGTTGTATCCCTGATCTTTGCAGCCGTGCTCGGCATACCTGCTGCCGACACGAGCGTAGTCGAGAATCAGTCCGCAACAGAGGCCCCGACTGGCTTTGACGATCATACCAACGGGTTTGTTCTACAGGATCAGTTCGACGCCGACAGAGCGACGTTCGAGGAGCGTGAGCTCATAAGCGACGGGCTTGGTCCCGTCTACAATGCCCAGTCCTGCGCCGAGTGCCATCAGAATCCCGTTACCGGCGCGATCAGCCAGGTCAGTGAAGTGAGGGCCGGGCATTTCGATGGCGCGAATTTCATTGAGCACCCTGGCGGCTCACTCATCCATTCGCGGGCCATAAACGCGAGCCTGCAGGAGCGAGTGCTTGACGGTAACGAGGTACGAACGCTGCGCACGTCTTTGAATACTCTGGGCGACGGCTTTGTAGAAGCGATCGATGACGAAACGCTCATAGCGATCGCGAATAGCCAACCCGGGGAATCCCGAGGCCGAATCGCGGGCGAGGTCATCCGGGTGCCGGTGCACGAGGCCGGGGGCACGCTTCGAGTAGGCCGATTCGGATGGAAGAATCAGCACGCCAGTCTGGTTTCGTTCTCCGCGGACGCCTACCTGAACGAGATGGGAATAACCAGCCCGTTGTTGTCGGTCGAGAACACATCCAACGGCCGTTCGATCGCCGAGTTCGACGGCGTACCCGATCCGGAGAATACAGAAGATGTCGAAAAATTCGCCCGGTTCATGAGAGCGACGAAAGCGCCGCCGTGCGATGAAGCTCTGGCGGCTAGCGCCGATGCTCAATCCGGTTCTCAGACATTTGACCGGATTGGCTGTGCTGTCTGCCACGTACGGAATATTACGACCGCGCCCGCGGGAACCGTAATCAATGGGGGAGTACTCGCAGTTGCTTCGGCGCTCGGTGATAGGTTGATCCACCCCTTCAGCGATTTCCTGCTGCACAATGTCGGAACGGGCGACGGCATAGTTCAAAACGGCGGCCCGTCGACTCGCAATAAGCTGCGCACGCCTCCTCTGTGGGGTGTCCGCACTCGAAACCAGTTGATGCACGACGGTCAATCGCTGAGCTTCAACAACGCGATTCTGCGACATGGGGGCGAGGCTTCCCTGGTCATCAACAGCTATCGTCGATTGAACGATACACAGAGGAACCAGTTGATAGCGTTCCTCAGATCCTTGTAGCCACGACCGAGGTATGGAGCGCGCCGCCGGCCGGCGACTGGCCACCATGCGACTGGCGGCGTTTTTGGCCTCGTGGCTGAGCCTTACCGTTGAACGTTCTCCCTCGAGAGCCCAAAAGCCAAACGGCGGCGGGGCTACGGTAACGATTGAGCCGCAGTCCGCGCCGCCGCGGTCCAAATAGCTCAAGGCTTCTTCGCGGGGTCCTGCGAATCTGTGTTTGCGGGTCTGGGCTGCGCACCCCCTTGAATCACCGGCAGGGTTAGAGGTTTGACAAACTTTATTCGAAAGACCGCGCCCGGAGATACTCGCACATCACCGCCTTTGGTAAGCAACAGACCGCTCAACAGACCACCGCCTATCGCGGCTCCCGCCGCGGCCCCTCCTCCGCCGAGCAGCACAGTTGCAAGAGCGCCGGCGCCGCCGATTGTGGCGCCACGCTCGACGTTCTTTGCGGTTCTTTCTCCACTGCGGCTTCCGCTGACTTTACCCTCGTCGTTAGCCTTCAATTTTTCGTCGTGGCTCCAATCGTCTATCGCGGTCATCGCGACTGACACGGGCACATCACCCCAGGGCATCCGGATCTGCTCGAATATTATTGAGATCTGCCCATTCTTCTGGCCGCGTCCCGCGGGTGTTGCCTGGGTGACCCTTCCGTGAAACTCGGTTCCGCGCGACAGCACCAGCTCACCATTCACGTAAAGCGGTTCGTCCAGTACCGCGGAGATGGGATCACCCGGTTCATTCAATTTGGAGCTAAGCTGAGATTGCAGGACGATTCGAGCCCTGGTTTCGGACTCGATTGTCGCTTCACGTGCCGCTTGCGGCATCGCCGGTATGGCGGCGAAACCGAGAACAGAGCAAAGTAAAACAGCGCACACACTTCTTCTCATGTTTGAACCTCTTTTTTTGATCGTGAATCAACCTTTCGATACAATGGGCAGCAGTTTTCCGTCCCAACCAACGAACGATAAGCGAATCCTTTTCTTGCACTCGATCGCTGTCTTACGAAGTTGACAAAACTATACCTTCGCTTAACAAACCCTTGACGCCGATTCCGGTACCAGTGGCGTTCCAAACAAGCGAGGGTTGGATGAAGCCGATCTAGACAGCGAGTTGGATATTGACGAAAGAACATTGCGAGTCCGCTGGTCCATCGACTCCAGAAGAACAAGACGTGACAGACGACTAAAGAGCTAAGGAGTAATAGAGCACAGGAGGAAGAACTAATGACGAGACAAAGATCGAACCATCTGCTGAGCCGGCGAGAGACGCTTCGCCTAATTGGGGCAGCGGGAGCAACGGCAGTCGTGGCGTTGAGCGGCGAGCCGGCGATGAGGTTCATGGCGCCCGGAAAACGCGGCTCGGTCGTAAGCGCACAAGCGCTTTCCTGTGTCGTGAGACCGCAACTTACCGAAGGGCCCTATTTTGTCGACGAGAGGCTTAACCGTTCCGACATCCGAGCCGACCCGGCTACGAACACCGCTAAGCCCGGGTCATTACTGGTGCTGACCTTCAACGTAACCCGCGTGAGCGGCAACACCTGTTCACCTTTGGCTGGCGCCTACGTCGATATCTGGCATTGCGACGCGCTCGGTACTTATTCCGATGTCAGAGACGCGGGGTTCGATACGCGAGGTCAGAAATACCTGCGAGGGTATCAAGTGACGGACAGCGGCGGATCGGCACAATTCCAGACGATCTATCCGGGCTGGTACTCTGGCAGGGCTGTTCACATCCACTTCAAGATTCGGCTCTTTGCCGGCGCCGAAACGACTTATGAATTCACATCACAGCTTTTCTGCGACGATGCCTTCACCGATCAGGTTTATACTCAAGCCCCCTACAACACGAAGGGAGCTCGCAATACTCGGAACACGCAGGATGGCATCTTCAACGGCGGCGGTTCCCAACTGATTCTTGAGGTCAGTCAAACCGCACAAGGTTACGCAGCGACCTTCAATATAGGACTGGAAGGGCTTCCTGACGCCGGCGCCTCGAGCCCGGCGCCTGTGATTGCCACGGCTACGATATTCGGCAAGAGGCTGATTGTGACAGGCCAGAACTTCGACGACGGTGCGAAAGTGTTCTTGAACGGAGACAGGCAAAAGAAGACCGAGAACGACGAGGCGAACCCCACAACCGTCTTGATCGCCAGAAAGGCGGGCAATCTGGTCAGCGCTGGACAGACCGTCAGCCTTCAGGTCAGAAACGCTGACAATACCCTCTCAAATGAGTACTCGTTCACGCGGCCTCCCGAGTGATATCAGAAGGGAACTCGTCAAGTTCCCACGAATCGGTAAAGGGCGTGATCATGGTGTCCGGCTCCTCAGCGAACCAGAAACGGGAGATTGGTTCACTGATATCCCCGGCCCTTGATCGCGCCCTGGAAAATGCTAGTGCTCAGTCCTCGCACTCACTCTCGACGATCAGTTACCATCAATCGAGAACGCATACAGTTTCTTGTTCGGCTTGCCGACGCGAAGGAACTGGTAGCCGGAGCCGACGTAAACTACGCCGTCTACCACCGTCGGCCCGCCGCCAACTGCGCCGCCGGTGTCGAATTCCCAAAGGATCTTTCCATCCTTAGCGTCGAAGGCTCGGATGAAGTTATGGTTTGACCCTGCAAACACCAGGCGGTTATCGCCCGTGCCAGTCACGGTGATCGGACCGAAGTTCGAGCCGCCGTCGGGAGACTTCGTCTGCCACAGTATTTTTCCAGTAGCGCCATCAAGCGCCGATACCGAGCCTTGCTTTGGAAAAGCCGAGACCGCTGCGTAAACGCGCTCGCCGTCGGTCGCATCGCCAAACTCGATGCCGCCGAGCTTGCCGCCCGGACCCACTTCGGTCTTCCAAAGAAGCTTTCCGTCTTTGGGATCGACCGCATAAAACCAGCCGCTCTTTTGTCCGGCTCCGATCGCCGGCTTTCCGCCCGGTCCTTTGAAGACCATTGGAGTCGAGCCGAAGTCCACGTCGAGATCGCTGCACTCGGCGAGATTGGCGCAGCCGAACGTCCAGATGTCGCCGGGAGTCGCTTGATACGACCACACGGTCTTACCGGTAGACAACTCGAGCGCAACGATGGCGTTTGGAAACTTGCAAGCGGGCGGAGTGTATTGATTCCCGGTAGTGACGTATAGCCTATTCGCATCGGGATGGATCGTCACAGTCGACCACACCGCGCCCCCAGCCGGGCCCATGATCGTTACTCCCTTTTTGTCTTTGCCCTGGTCCGTTGGCGCGTCAGGTATGGTGTACCAGCGCCAGACCTGGGCCCCGGTCTTTGCGTCGAAGACCGCGACTCCGCCTCGGAACGTGCAGCACTCGTAAATGGGGCCGTACTTCAGGATCGCGCCTTCTTCGTGCGACGCTACTCCGATGTACACGCGTCCGTTGTGGTAGATGGGTGATCCCGTTGCAACGGTGTCCTTATGAGCATCGACTTTTATTTTCCATTTGGGCGCGCCGGTTTTTGCGTCCACGGCATGGAGCGAACCGCCAAGGTCTCCGAAGAAGAGAGTGCCATCACCATAAGCCGCGCCGCTGCGCGAGGGGCTGCCGCAGTCATACGCCCAGATCTTGTTGCCGGTCTTCGCGTCGACCGCGTACTCTTTTCCATCCCACGACCCGAAGTAGACGACGCCGCCCACAACCGAAGGTTGAGCTGAGACGTCGCCGCCCGTTTCGAAAATCCACTTTGGCTTGAGCCGGGCGACGGTCGCCGGGGTGAGCTGTTTCTCGTTCGGGTTGTAGTGCGAGCCGGCCAGGTCACGGCCATACATGGGCCAATCAGCCGACCCTACTCCGTTTCCGCTTGCGATCGTCTTCGCGGGCCCATGGGAAGATTGGCCCGCAGCGAGAGTCGCCGCGACTGTGCAGAGCGCGAGCGCGCCTGCTATCAGGCAAGTCTTAATTCGCATCATTGCTCCTTTTTGATCCACTGAACCGAGGGGACGTGATTAGAGATTCTATTGGATCGACAGTGGTGTTTCAAGAAGTCCGTGGTCCGTAGTCCGTAGTCCGTGGTCCGTAGTCCGTAGTCTGTAGTCCGTGGCAGGTTGTCGGCATCAGTGTTCTGACTCATAATCGGCCATTGCACCGTGGCCACGGACTACGGACTACGGACCACGGACTACGGACCACGGACTACGGACCATGGACTACGGACCACGGACTACGGACTACGGACTGCGGACTTCCGCCTACTGACAACTGACTCCACTTCCCTTAATATGTCTCCTATGCGACAGAAGACCGCCGCCATCGTAGTCATCGGCAACGAGATTCTGACCGGAAAATCCCAGGACAAGAACGCCAGCTTTTTGATCGGCGAGATGCACGGGCTTGGAGTGGCCCTCCGGCGAGTCGTGATCATTCCCGATGACGTCGACGCTATCGCGACTGCGGTCCGAGAATGCGCTGAACAATTCGATTATGTGTTCACCTCGGGCGGAGTCGGGCCGACTCATGACGATGTGACAATTGAAAGCGTGGCTCGCGCGTTCGACCGGGAGGTTATAAGACACCCCGAGCTTGAAGCGATGCTGCGCTCTTATTTTGGAGATGGTGTCGATGCCGCGCGGTTGCGAATGGCGGCTGTGCCCGAGGGTTCAGATCTGATCCGCGGGGTTGATTTGCGCTGGCCCGTTCTTGCGATCAAAAACGTCTACGTGCTGCCGGGCGTCCCCGAACTGTTTCGCAAGAAGTTCGAGGCGATCCGAGAGCGATTCAGAGCCGAGCCGTTTCATACTCAGGTGATCTATACTCGCGAGGACGAATTCGATATCGCACCGCGTCTTGACGAGGTTGCAGCCGGTCATCCTGAAGTCGATATTGGGTCGTACCCCACGTTTACTCACGAGGCCTATCGGGTAAAGATTACGCTCGAGGCAAAAGAGCAAGCCGCCGTAGAACGCGCTCGCGACCAATTGCTTATGCTGCTTGATCCTGCTTTTCTCGCTCACATTGAGTGAACGGGCCATCTATAATGCCGCAAACCCGTAAGCTGGGAGGCTCAGATATGTTCGCTGCGCTACTTCTTTTGGCCCTGGCGCCCGCCGCTCAAGCTCAACTCACGCCTGAACAGACGATCGCCAGACGACAGATGTCGGACGTGCGCATATCGCCCGACGGCGATCGCGTCTGCTTTGTCGTTAGTGAGCCTCCAAAAGGTACGCTTCGTAGCCGGCACATATGGATGCTGAACGTACGCTCTCGCGAGCTGACACAGTTTACTAACTCATCGAAATCTGAATCCTCACCGCGCTGGTCTCCCGACGGGAAGAGGCTGGCGTTCGTTTCGGACCGAGGAGAATCACCTCAGATTTACGTGATGCCGAGCGACGGCGGTGAGGCGGAGCGATTGACCGAAGGCAAGAACGGCGTGCGCTCGGTCGTGTGGTCACCAGACGGGAAACATCTGGCGTTTCTCGCTCCCGAACCTAAGACGGAGGCTGAGGACAAGAAAGACAAGGACAAGGACGATGCTCGACTGGTCGATCGTGACGACAAACACGTTCGGCTCTGGCTGATCGACATCGAGTCAAAGAAGATTCGCCAACTGACCTCTGGTTCGTGGGAGATCTCAGAAGCTCAGTGGTCCCCGCAAGGCGACCGGCTCGTCGTCTCCGCGACCGATCATCCCGAGTCAGACCAAAACACGCACCGCATCTTTTCGATCATGGTGGCCGACGGTCAGATGAAGGAGATAGCGACGCCGCGCGGAGGATTCGGTGCGATTCGCCTGTCTCCCGACGGCAAGAGCCTGACCTATCTAGCTGCGCGAGTTGACGGACCGTCTCCTCACGACCTTTACTATCAGCCGATTGAAGGAGGTGCACCGAAGAACCTAACCGGGTCGAGCCTCGATCGCCCCGTGTCGAACGCCATCTGGCGTCCGGACGGATCGATCCTGGTTGTGGGTCAAATGGGCTCCAGGAGCCAGTTCTGCGTGATCAAACCAGAAGGGAAGGTTGAACAGATCGCGCCGGGCGACATGCACCCAACACCTTCTTTCGATCAGAAGGGCACGTTGCTTGCCTTCGTCGGAGAAAGTGCGACCGACGCTCCCGAGCTTTGGTTGTCAAATGGTGAAGCTGGCCCAGTGAAGGTAACTCGATTTAATGAAGGCTGGAGTCAGATTCCTCTTATCAAGCCTGAGTTGGTGAATTACAAGAGCTTCGATGGGACACAGATCGAAGCGTTGTTGCTAAAGCCGCGCGGCTACGTCGAAGGAACAAAAGTCGCGACGGTTGTGCTGGTTCATGGAGGGCCGACCGGCGTTTGGTCGGATTCGTTCGAGCCGTGGGGACAGTTGCTGGTGGCGCGCGGCTACGCGGTGTTCTATCCAAACATTCGGGGCTCGATCGGATATGGTCATCGCTTCCTCGAGATGAATCGGCAAGACTGGGGCGGCGGAGACTTCAAGGACGTAATGGCAGGAGTTGATCTTTTGATTAGCCGAGGAATCGCGGATCCAAGCCGGCTCGGAATCGGCGGGTGGTCTTATGGAGGCTACATGGCGGCTTGGGCGATCACTCAGACGCAGCGCTTCAAGGCGGCAGTCTCGGGAGCGGGGATGAGCGACCTCGCGACGGAGTTCGGCACCGAAGACGGCCCAGCGTACGATGAATGGTTCTTTGGCCTGCCTTACGAAAAGCCGGAAGGCTTTGCGAAGAGTTCGCCGATGACTTACATCAAGAACGCGCGCACTCCAACACTGATTCTGCACGGCGAGAACGACCGAACCGATCCACTAGGACAGAGCCAGATGCTGTATCGCGCGCTGAAACGCTATGGGGTTGAATGCGAGTTCGTAGTGTATCCGCGCGAGCCTCATGGTTTGCAGGAAGAAAAGCATCTGATCGACCGGTTGAATCGGATCGTGCGATGGTTCGACGCTCATCTGAAATGAGGATTGAACACATCGGATGAACGAGACACACTGAAATGCTCGTGGTCGGGAAGGGTGGTTTTCGAATAGTGGCGCTGGTTCGATGCTCATCTGAAGTGAGCCTGGAACGCATCGGATGAAGAAGACACTGTTAAATGCTCGTGGTCGGGAAGGGTGGTTTACCCCCGCCTTTGCGCAGCGTCTGCAAAAGGCTCCCTTCACAGCCAGTCCCCGATCTCAGAACTCCGAATCACCTGTACCATGCCAAAGCTGGCGGTCGGGAAGGGTGGTTTACCCCCGCTCGCTGGTAACCTCTCGCACTGTTTTTTGTTAGTCCTCAAACGATGGCTAGAAAATGGTCCAATCGAAATCTCCCGGGCGCATTGCACTTTGCCACGGGTAATTTTCAAGACCGTGTCGCAGTGTTCACTCGCGACGCCGCCTGCCAGGCTTACATAGACCTGATCGCTAACAAGAGACAGGAGTGGCCATTCAAACTCGTGGCTTATGTCTTAATGCCCGACCACTTTCACCTCATCGTGAATCTGCGCGACGGCCGCATTCGTGAGCTGATGGGCGCGCTCAAGAGTCTATCGGCGCAGGCTATCGTGCATGCGGTCCCCGATCTGTCCTTCAAGCTAGCGCAGCCCAAACCCAATCAGTCAGAACACCAGGTATGGCAGGAGAGCTTCAAGGACCTGGCTCTTTGGAGCGATTGGATGATCTGGCAGAAGATCAATTACATCCATTTCAATCCTATCAAAGCAGGGCTGGTCAAGTCAGCAGGTGATTACCACTGGTCGAGCTTTAGGTCCTTTTATCTTCGCGTGAAGGATGTCCCAATAGAGGTCGATCGAGAGTGGTGGTGGCCAGAAGACGTCAAGAAGTTGGCCGTCGCTGCAAAACAGTGGAGCAAAGAGATCGAGAACCAGACCAAGAAGGCAGGGTCTTCATAGGCTGAGGAAAGGCGGGGGTAAACCACACCCTTCCCGACCACTAGCTTTGCATGACATGGGTGAATCGGAATTCTGAGATCAGCACTGGCCGTGCAGGGAGGCTTCTGCAGAGCCTAAGCAAAGGCGGGGGTAAACCACCCTTCCTGACCACTAGCTTTGGATGGTACGGGGTAAATCGGAAGTCTGAGATCGGGGACTGGAAATGCAGAGAGCTGTTACTTTCTTCCTTGCGCTTGGCATCCTGGCGTCACTTCATGTAGCTGCGCACGACGTGCGCTCGTCCTCGATTAGACTCGAAGTAACAATCGCAGCCGGGCTAGTCTCATCGCCACAGAGCGGGAGGTTGTTCGTAATACTGAGTCCCAAGAGCCAGCCCGAACCAAGGCTCACGATAGGTCAAACCGGGCTCGACGCTTCGCCGGTTTTCGGCCGGGACATTCAGAACTTTGCCCCAGGCGTCACTGGCGCGATCGATGAAAAGTGTGCTGCGTTTCCGATCGACAGCCTCGAGAATCTTCCGACGGGCGACTATTTCGTCCAGGCGTTGTTCGATTCAAACATCGATCTGAAATCGGTGAATGCGCCTGGCAACCTCTACAGCACATCGCGCAAAATGCACCTCGATCCAACGCAAGGCGCAACCGTGAGGATCGAGTTGACCGAAAAGGTGCCGGCGGAGCAATTGCCGCCGGACACCGATTACGTAAAGTACGTGAAGATCCAATCGAACCTGCTCAGCAAGTTTCACGGGCGGCCGATCTATTTGAGAGCCGGCGTGATCCTGCCGCGAGGCTTCGAGAGCGAGCCTGCTAAGCGTTACCCGCTGCGAGTGGAGATTGGCGGGTACGGCTCTCGCTTTACCAACGTTCAGCGCATGATGAGGGAAGGTTCGGGATTTCGCGGCGCGTGGCAGGCGGATGGCACGCCCCGGATGGTCTTGCTGCATCTGGATGGCGACGGGCCATACGGAGACTGTTATCAAGTGAACTCGGACAACAACGGCCCGTACGGAGACGCGATTATCCAGGAGTTGATCCCTTACGTCGAGCAGAAGTTTCGTTGCATCGGCCAACCGTGGGCGCGAGTGCTCGCTGGCGGCTCGACCGGTGGATGGGTGTCGCTTGCGCTTCAGGTTTTCTATCCGGACTTCTTCAACGGTACGTGGTCGGGATTCCCCGACGGCGTGGACTTTCGCGCGTTTCAATTGATCAACATCTACGAAGATCAAAACGCTTACGTGAACAGGCGGGGATTTGAGCGGCCGAGCGCGCGAGACCTGAATGGTGACGTTCGCTTTACGATTCGCCATGAGTGTCAGATGGAAAACGTGATGGGGCTCGGCGACTGCTACACGATGTCAGGCGAGCAATGGGGCGCGTGGAACGCGACCTATGGCCCGCGTGCTGCCGATGGCCGACCTGCGCCGCTCTGGGACCCGAATACCGGCAAGATCAATCGCGAACTGGTTGAGCACTGGAAGAGATACGACCTCCGATTGGTGCTCGAGAAGAACTGGAAAACGCTCGGGCCTAAGCTGCGCGGCAAGCTGACGATCTGGGTTGGCGAAGCGGATGATTACTTCCTGAACAACGCGGTGCATATGCTCGACGCGTTTCTGTCCAAAGCCGATCCGCCGTATCAAGGAAAGATTCTCTACGGTCCAGGCAAGGGGCACGGTTGGATGGCGTTCAGCGAGCGCGAGATGATGGATCAGATGGCTGCGGCGATTGAGAAAGCAAGGAGATAGACCACGGATGACGCTGATCAGACGGATTGGCACGGATCAGATCCGCGTTAATCCGTCGAATCAGCGTCATCCGTGGTCCATACGGAGCACGAGATCATCGTGAAGAAATCTACCGTCAATCATTTCTTGCTCGAGCACGCTTTGGATGTGCTGCTGATTTTCATCCCGGTGGCCGTTGTCCTTCACTACTCACACGCGCCTGAGCTCTGGACGTTTATAGCCTCGGGAGTGGCGATCATTCCGCTCGCCGGATGGATGGGGAAGGCTACGGAGAGCCTTGCGCAACGACTGGGCGCGGGAATCGGGGGACTCTTGAATGCGACGTTCGGGAACGCAGCCGAGATGATCATCGCGTTTCAAGGCTTGCGCGCGGAGCTGACCGAGGTGATCAAAGCATCGCTGACCGGGTCTATTCTCGGAAACATTCTCCTCGTATTCGGAGTAAGCGCGCTGGCGGGCGGGCTCAAGTACCGGCATCAGAAATTCAACCGGACCGCTGCGACCATGAGTGCCACCTTAATGGCGCTGAGCGCAATAGGCTTGCTTGTGCCGGCCGTGTTTCACTGGGTTACGCGAGGCGCAGAGGGGAGCGCCGAGAAGAACATCAGTCTCGAGATTTCCATCGTGTTGTTTGTGACTTATGTTCTTAGCCTTATCTTCGCACTCCGCACTCATAAGGACCTCTATCTTGGAACAAGCGAGCCGCACGAGGAAGCTTCTAAGATGAGCCCAAAGAGCGCCGGGCTGGTGTTGCTTGGGTCAACTGCGCTCGTTGCCTGGATGAGCGAATTGTTGGTTCACGCGGTCGAGCCTGCATCGAAGTCGCTCGGGCTCACAAAAGTCTTTGTAGGAGTCATCGCCGTGGCGATCGTGGGCAACGCAGCCGAGCACAGCACAGCGGTCTTGATGGCGATGAAGAATCAGATGGACCTGGCTTATCACATTGCAGTCGGATCGAGCATGCAGATCGCGTTATTTGTCGCTCCTGTTCTCGTGTTTTTGAGCTACGCTCTCGGGCGGCCAATGAATTTGGTATTTACGACCTTTGAAGTGATAACGGTTGGGCTTGCGGTCGCGATCGTAAGTCTGGTCGCCGCCGACGGCGAGTCGAACTGGATGGAAGGAGTGCTGCTGCTGGCGGTTTATTTGATCTTTGCTATCGCGTTCTTCTTCTTGCCTGCGAGTATCCCGGCTGTCTGACAATAAGCGAGTTGTTGATTAAGAGTCCTTCGCGAAGGATACGGCTCATCTTGACGTCGTAGACGCCTGACTGCGCAGGTCCTTAACTATGGTTCGGATCCTGTCGGCATCTTTGGCCTTGGGCGCCAGTTTCAAGTACGCCTCCAACTCGTCGGCGGCGCGCGCGCTGTCGTGCTTTTCGATATAAACCGCGCCCAGGTATCGATGGGCTTCGACAGCCTCCTCGCCGCCTATGCTTATCGTCTGCCGCAACTCAGTCTCGGCAGCGTCGTAGTTGCCGAGGCTAACCATAACGCGGCCCAGATAGAAGTGCGCGGGTCCTGAAGAGCCGTTCTTTTGAACAGCTATGCCCAGTTCGGCCGCGGCGCCCTTGTAGTCCCTCAACTGGAGAAGCACGATGCCGTAATTGAGCCGCGGGTGAAAAGCCTCAGGCGCGATCCCGATGGCTTTGCGGAGCGCTTCGACAGCCTTCCCCCACTCCTTCACTTCCATGTACTGCACGCCGAGTTGGTTTAGCGCGGCCATGAAATTGGGATAGATTTCCAGAGCTTTGTTTAGCTCCTCGATTGCCTTCTTTGGGTCGCCGGATTGTGCTGATTCCATCGCCTGCTTATAGAGTTCGCGCGCGGCTTCAGGAATGCCCGCCGTCTTAGCGTCAACAGTGCCGGGGGCTCCGGAGCTGCTGCTTCGCGGCTGCAGTGTAATGTAAACCGGCACGGTAATACCGGGGTCGCCTCGTCTTCGCGGGGGCTCAATTATGTCGACGCTCTCGCCGGCCATCTCAAACTCTTTCCCCGCGTCTACCACGACCATATATCTGCCGCTTTTCAGTCGCCTGAAGGCGAACGCGCCGCTGTCATCAGATATTTGGAACTGCTCGCCGTTGGCAAGGCCTGTTAGCCTCACTTTGACGCGCCTATCCAGGCGCCCCCCGCCAGGTAGAAATATTGTACCTTGAATGGTGTTTCTGCCGCCGGTGCCCGGATCGCCAGGGTCCGAGTCGATGCCGCCCATTTGCGCTAGCGCCGGTGTCGTGCACACGGTTGTAAGCAACGCCATTGCAAGCAGCAGTCGGCCGAAAGAGTGACGCAAATGTAGTTGTGTGAGCGGAGAAATCGTCATCTTTCACCTCCTTGAATACGAGCTAGAAAAGCTTAAATGAGCTTGTGGGATGGTCAAAAACCGATTGAATGTTACCACAAAAGGACGATGGGTAGAAGGATTTCGCGACGGCCCAGCTATTTGTCAGTAGAGCGTTGATACCACACTACGTGGTCGCCATCATTCGGCTTGTCCGAGTACACGACGGTCTCGTAGCCAACAGAATGCACGCGTGAGCCTGGCAGTTCGAGCAGCGCGTTGTTTGACAGCAGAAAACCGCCGGGACGCAGCATCCTTTCGACGTTGGCCAGCGCGAGGCTTTGCTCGAACACGTCATAGTAGACAAGGATGTTGGTGGCGATTAGCAGATCGAAGCCTTGCCCGCCGGGAGTTTCCAGTCGTTGCAGCACGATGTTAGTGTCTTCGGGTGTGATGAAAGCAACAATGGCCGGGCGAACGCGAACTGCGCGAATCTTCAACTCGCCGATCCCTGCAGGCGCCGCAACCGGAGTCGCCGGTGTGCCTATACGGTCGCCGAACTTCGTCCAGTAATCGATCACTTCCGCCTTCCATTGACCTTGCGCGTCTCTGGGCAATTGAATTGTGTAAGGACTTCCACGCCGTGCGTTCGCAATTGCGCGGTTTAGATGATCGTTCACTCGCGCGCTGAGATCAAAGGTCGTCACGTGTAATTCATTGGTGCGTGCGAGTCCCAACCGCAGGAGACTGTCGATAACGGCGAATGGCTGGATGGTTTGCTGCGGATAGAAATCGTATCCGTCCTGCTTGTCAGTGAAGTCAAGCCCCGGACCGATGATCCCTACTCGACGCACGCTTCCTGCTGCCAGCATTCCCTGGGACTTGAGCGATGACAACGCTCGTTCTATTGCGAAGTTCGGTAGCAGCGAAGTGTCGGACGAAAGACCTCGGGTCGCGTACAGCTTCGAGCGTTCGGCAAACTCAGCGGAAGGATCGCCAAGGAGCTTCGCGGATTCGAGAACTCTTGCGTAGCTCGCATGTTCGTTGAGCAGGCGTGCAAGATTCGCGATCAGATATTGCTTGACGCGCTCGCGGCCCTGGATTGTGGTGAGCTCGTTGCCCTTGCTTTCTACGAGCCGGCGGGCGAACAGCAGTCGCTCGTTCTTTCCAGGCGCAGACATCGCCTGAATCAAATCATCCGCTCGCGACTGTATCGCCCTGACGAACGCGACTGCTTCCGGTGAGGTGTTTCCTAAACTCAACAAGCGTTTTTCGCCGGTCCGCGCCAGATCGCTTAGGGTAATGCGCGGCTTGCTGGTGAAGGAGATCCCAAACAGGAGAAAGTTCACCAGCGAGTCTTCGTCGCCCTGAACCAGGCGGTTGCGAATCTCCGCATCCCGGCGAACGACCCAATTCGTCCAGACGGTCGGCAAGTCCCGTGTGGCTGTCCCGCGCAGTTCAGCAGGCAAGGCATCGCCGAGGGCTTCGATGATCGGGCGAGCTTCCTGGTAGGGGATGAAGCTGACTCTGCGTGGCTGGGCATGAAACGGCGCTTCTGGCGCTGCCAGAAGGAGCAGCCCGATGAGTAAGAACAAAGGAATCCGATTGCGCATCGCTTTGACTTCAGAAGCGGCGCGGCTTACTGAAACATTTTGGGATCAATTTGAATGTTGTGCCGGTACTCATTAATGGTCGTCGTTATGGTGCCGACATTCCTTTGCTTCAGAATCGGCGCAGTTGCCACCATCTCTAGTTTGAACGGCAGCTTCAGGCCATCCACTTCCTTGAATTCCGAAGTCTCGATGTAAAAGTCTATGGTTGATTCCTCATCCTTTGAAGCAATGTCGTTGGTGAATGTGCCCATATCCTTGGTGATGCGCACGCTGCCGTAGTCGGTGCGGAGCCACATGAACGTCTCTGTATCAAAATAGAGGCGCAAGGACTGACCCCTGGTTGGTTTCATCTCGACGACGTAGGCCGGCCGGTTTTTGACCTTCTTTATTCCCTTTGCTTCAAACTTCACGCCAGCCGATTCTCCAGCGAGGAGCACGTTGTAAAGCGATGCGCTGTTGAACATCGTGCCGGTAGCCAGCATCTCTTCGTATTTGTGCATCACTACACCAGAGGCGCGCGAGATAGTGGGACGGAAGGTCGCCTTTCCACCATCGTAGGTCAACTGCCAGTTGTAGCCTTCGAATTGATAAATCGCCGAGACTCGATTGGGCGCTTCGGACATTATGGCAACTGGCACGGCAGCGTCGCTGTCCTTCTTTGCGATCCCGGTCGCCACGCGGGACTTGATCTTGGCGAGAGCTTCCTTTCCCCCGACGGCTTGCAGGTGTTTACTTATGATCTCGGCTCCCGTCAGCTGCGGTTTCTCATCGGCGGCAGGCGCAATTGGAGTCAGTATCAGCAGCGCGAACGAAGCGAGAACAGCATCACGTCGCCTCATAAACATCTCCTCGTTTGATCAGAAATTATGGGTTATCGGGAAAAGTCAGCCTATCATGGCAATGGTTCCTCGATCAATCTTCGCAGTCGAAGCGCGCGTCACGACTTTGCGCGCGTCTTGCATCACAGCGCCCTGTTTCGAGGCTTTAGTGGTCCCGGGAAGTGGAGGTCTCAAATCGGTTTGAACAATAAGAAGGGGAGCCGAGAGGCTCCCCTTGAAGTAGCTTTCGCTTTGAGCGAAAACTAGAAGATGATCTTCCCAGCGATCTGGACGTTGCGTCGTCCCGCAAAGGAAGCCGGCACGAATCCTGCGCGAGTCAAGTCAGGAGCTGCACCCGGTCCAGCCACGTCAGCTTCACCGCCTGAGACAAACAGGTTTGCGTGATTGAAGACGTTGTAAGCTTCAAGGCGCAACTGAAGCGTATAACGCTCAGTTAGCTTGAAGTTCTTGTACAACGCCGAATCGAGATTCCAGAAGCCTGGACCACGGAAGGCGTTTCGCTTGGACATATTGCTTGGGAAGGGCGGGAACTCCGACAATCCGGCTTTATCCAAGAAAGTGCAATTTCCGTCTATGTCGCAATTGGGAGCCAGCCCGCTCAGGTCAATGTACTTGTAGCGGTTTGGAGTATCGCTGACACCAATCGCGTCGTGGTTGATGGATCCCCTGAAGTTCACTGGACCGTTCAGCTGCGCACGCATAAACGCGCCGAATACGTCCGAGCTGTCCCAGAGCGTGAACGGCGTCCCGCTCCGCAAGTTGAGTATGCCGGTGACCTCCCATCCGTTGACCGCCTGGTTGAGGAAGCCTTTGGCACTGCTGATGTGAGGAACGTTCCATGTGAAGCTGCTGGTGAACCTATGACGCACGTCGAAGTCCGCAAATCCATAATCCAGATTAGGATTGAACGGATCGAGGTAGCCAAGGTTGAATTGGTTGGCTGGGCTACTGAATGTGTCGCTCAGGTTGTCCCGAACAATCGAGTAGGTGTAGCGCGCCGTAATTCGGAGACCCTTGTTTTTCAGGTTGGTGCTATCGAGGGAAAATATCACCGCATTGTAGTTCGACCGTCCATCGCTTCCTCGGAAGTTGATACTGGTTGGTCCCGAGGTGTTGAGCCGATTGAACGCACGAGCATCGCCGAGATAAACAGAGCCGGTGCCGGTACGGTTGATATTTGCGATGGAGTAAAGGTTCCTTCCCGCCGACGCTGTATACTCGGCAGAAACGATTGTGTTGCTCATAATCTGGCGCTGAACCGCAAGGCTCCAGAAATGAGCGTAGGCGTTCTTGATGTCGGGATCGACCGCGCGCAAGCTGGTCGGAGGAAATGACTTGCTTATCCCGCTGCCGCCCAGCGGGCCGAAGTTGTCAAGCGTTATAGGAAGAGTTCCAGCAGGAACGTCCACGCCCGCACGCAACGCCACCGTCGCGTAGTTCGGCGGATTCTGAATCACGTTGAACGTGACGTTGCCGAAGTTGCGCTCGTAGGCCATGCCGTAGCCGCCTCGCAAGCTGGTCTTTCCATCGCCGAACACATCCCAAGCAAAGCCGAGCCGGGGAGCAAAGTTGTTCTTGTCCACCGCCCAGAGTTTGCCAATCGGGCTGTCCTTGGCGAGCATAATTTTGCCGTTGCGGATGCGCTCAAACACCGTCGCGCCATCGCCGAAGTAGAAGTTCGAATCAAGAGCCTGATTCGCGTTGTGCTGAGTGCCGTAGTATTCGTATCGCACGCCGAGGTTCAGCGTAAATCTTGGCTTTACCTTCCACGAATCGTTGAAGTACGTCGCCCACTCATGGTAGCGATTACTGCGGCTGAAGTTGGGCGAGGTCAACGGCGTCTTCAGCGTACATTCCGGAGTAACGATCCTCGCGCCGGTGATGCGACTAACCGAGCACGGGAACTTGCCCTGCGGGAAAACGGCGACCGTGAAGTTGAACAACTGTCCGGCTATGAGGTTACCCAATCCTGCCGCCTGGCTTGAGCCAAGCGCCGAATCCGCATATTCGTAGGCGCCGAAAGTGCGGTTGTCACGAATGTGAACGTATTGGCCGCCAAAGCGGAGCTGGTGATTGCCACGAGTCCAGTTCATGTCGTGGTACGCCTGAATGAAGTTCTGCGGGCCGCCGAACGGGATGCCGCTGCCCGGAGAATCCGAGATGTAACCGGGTAACCTGATCGTAAAGCCCTTCAGTATCTGTCCGCTGACGGAGTCGTTAATGTACAGCGTCGGAACGAGCGGCTGCTCGCCCAATGGCTGCAATTGGTTCAAGCGATTGAAAACTATCTTCGACTGGGAAACCAGGTTGGAGGAGAACGAGTGGGTGACCGAGCCGAGGTAGTTCTGGTTCTTCGCCTCGAACCCGGTGTTGAATCCCTTGTACGGACTGAAGCTGACCGTGCCAAGCGGGTTTGACCCCTCCTCATACACGCCCCGAACGTAGATTTGTGTTTTGTCGCTCCAGTTGTAGTCAAGCCGGCCAACGGTCTGCCAATCGTTCCCCGGGGCGCCACCGCCGAGGTCTGTCGCTCTATTAACCCGAACCTGTCCGAATGCCGGAGTGTTAGGTGAAAGCGCGGAGAATGCGCCGCAACCCGACGGGCATATCTGGCCAACGGTGAATACGGTACCGTTGATTGGGTTTTCAAGCGGGAACGCGTTGAAGTAGTTTCTGGTGTTTATGTTCGATGACGCGATCAGTTGTGTTGTCGGTATAAGGCTGATCACTTCTCCGGTGCTGCGAATGCGAGTCCATTCAGTGCTACTGAAGAAGAACAGCTTATCCTTAATCACTCGCCCGCCGAGTGAGTAACCGAACTGGTTTCTCGTAAAAACGCCCTTCGGAATTTCGTTGGCGTTGTTATCAAAACCGTTCGACGCTAGAGCCGATATGCGGTTGAACTCATAAAGCGAGCCGTGGAAACTATTCGATCCGGCTCTAGTCGCCACGTTGACGATGCCTCCAGAAGCGCGGCCGTATTCAGCCGAGAAGTTGCTGGTGATCACCTGGAACTCCTGAACTGCATCCAGCGGGACGCTCTGCCCGACCGTGGCCGTGAAGGCGTCAACGTTTTCGCCGCCATCCAGCAGTATGTTGGTGCTGGCCGACCGCTGCCCGTTGATCGAAAACCCTGCCCCTCGCGCTGTAGCACCCTCGACGTCTGTAGCATTGCCGGAAATACCCACCAGGTCATATGGGTTGCGTGTTAGGGTCGGTAGCTCGGTGATCTGTTTCTGTGAAACCGTGTCCGAGAGCTGTTGAGTCTGAGTGTTGACTTCAACGCCGCCTTCCCCGGCAACCACGGTGATAGTCTCGCCCTTGGCCTGGACCGAGAGCGAAACATCGAGGGACAGCCTCCCACCGACCGTCACCTCAGCCTGCTGCGTGTTAGGCGCGAAGCCGCTACCGGTGACCGTCACCTCGTACACACCGGGTTGCAGGTTGGTGAACGTCGCAGCGCCCTCGTCGTTAGTCGTACCGGTGCGTGTGGCGCCGGTTGATAGCGACTTGACGCTGACGGCCGCGCCCGCGACCAACGCGCCTTTTTCGTCGGCCGCTCTCACGATGATCTGGCCGGTCTCAGCCTGAGCAAACGCCGAGGCCAGGCCTAGAGACAAGAGTAGAAAAACTGCAAGAAGGCTTACCGCCCCCTTTAGTACTCTTCGTTTGACTTTCATTTATCTTCCTCCTAAGAGTTTAAGGCAGCTCATTGGAAGCAACTCGCACACGGGGTGAAGTTGACTTCTCAAGCTGCCGACAACGCCGGTCCCTTCAGCGACGACCGGCAGACGATTGTAGATGGCGATGCAAATAATGCCAACTGACCTTGAGTGGTGGCCGGCTCGGTATCTTCTGCCATCTTGAGTACCCTTACGTTGGCGGTCTCCCCGCTTAATATCCGGGAGATACCGCTCGTGATGTGATCATTCTGTGATAACAGATGGCCAAGCGAGCCAAGATGGGTGGTCCAGGGACCCAGATTTAACTTTCTACGGCAAGTTTGATCTGAAACAAAGTCGAGAAGAGACGCTTGAACCATAAAGTAGTATGCCAAAAGACTCTTGCTTATTTTCCTTAACCCCTTCTTGACTGTCCCATGTGCCCGTATTCGATCCGGCAAGGGGTCCTTCGTTACTTGGCTGCTCTTGGCTACACGCCGCCTTAAGCCCGCTTTTCAAGGCAAGTCATATACCCAAGTGGGTACGAAGCCCAACCTTACCGTAACGTTTCCGGATGTTTAACTTAGAAACAGTCTCCGTGGTGAAGAGTCTCGGGGTTGGCTCCAATGCTTTCAAATTTTTGGAAAATATCCATTCCTTTGGATATTCCTCGGAAACTTGGTGTCACCGGGGCCCATTCCTCGATTCGCTCAGCCGTCCACTGCAACCGTTTCCTGGACTGGTGCGACCGTCTCGTGTCTGCGAAGAGTCAGAAGACTCACCGCCGTTATGCCACCGAGGATCGCGCTCAACAGCAGTAGCCCGTCCACGCCGTTCCAGTCGGCAAAGTAACCCCCCACCGATGTTCCGACAAGTTGCCCGATTCCGAGAAAGACCGAGTACAGACCCATTATCGAGCCGCGGTCGGCTGCGTAGTTCTCGGTCACATCCGCCAGGTAGGTCAAAGCCGCCGGCATGAAGCCACTCAAAACGAGCAGCTCGATCAAGAGCAAGCCGAGCAGCGAATAGCAAAACGGGCTCGAAAAGGAGTCGAGGTGATTCAGAGTAAGGACCGTCAGGAGCAGCGCAAATAGAGCAAACGTGCTGACTATCATCACGCTGGTTTTGCGATAGCGAGCAAGAACAAAGCTCCAGGCGAGGATGCCTACCGCGAAGAAAGTCGCAAGCGTCGCGAACCCGTTCCCGAACTTAACCGTCGAGATGCTTCCCACAAGCAGTTGACCCTGAAAACGGCCCTTGCCGGTAAACAAGCCCACGCTGTGGTTCGTCCAGACACCTACAATCGAAAAGATCGAAAGCCAGGCCGGGCTGAACTTCCACACCGCAGGTGATTTGAAAACCTCGTAATAGTGGGCGAGTTTTCTCCGCGCCGCTTCCGTGTGCGAAGTCATATTTGAGTTCAAGGATGTCTTTCGTCTCTTATCCCTAACCCCCCACGCAAAGATCGAGAGAGCAAACAGGAAGATCAATGCGTCGATGCTGAAAGCCGGACTGAGCAGCGTGATCCCCATTACGGTCCGCGAGCTTCCTAAGAACTCCCACAAATAGCCTCCGACCACGGCGCCCATCGCGATGCCTCCGACCAACGTTATCTCGAACATACCCATTACTCGAGCGCGAAGGCTGGGACGACCGACGGTCGCTTCGGTGATGTAGCTCAGCGTGGCGGGCACCGAGCTGCCGGTGGATAGTCCCGCAAGCAGTCTGGCGAACACCAGCACCCACAGCACCGAGGTCATCGCAGTCATTTGGACGGCAATCGCACCCAATACCGGGCCAAGCAAAATGAAGACTTTGCGTCCATAGCGATCACTCATTGCTCCGAGCACCAGCGAACCGAGAAGTTCGGTGATGAAGAATGAGGCGATCACATAGCCCCGGGTTGTGTAGGAGATGGGATAATAGTGCCGGCTTATGTGGTCAAGGTAAGACTGAGTCATCTGTCCCATTGCATGACCCGCCAAACGGAGAATCAGACTGCCGACAAGCACGGCGATCAAAGATCGGACCAGCGCGCCCGCAATGCGCCGTCTGCGAAGGCGAGCCGGAGGAGTTGAACCGTCGATGGAGGGGGAAGCGAGTGGAACACGATCGATTGGACCGGCATCGTCGCGCGAGCGAGCCGAAGTGCCCGCAGCCACCTCGGCCCCTGAGAGCTGGTTAGCGTCGGACATTTTGTTTACTGGACGTAGACCTTGTTCATCTTGACAGGAGTCACCGGGCGACTCTTCTGACCATCAGACCCAATCGTCGTTGGCGCGCTGGCTATCTTGTCAACTACATCCATTCCATCAATCACCCGGCCGAATATCGTATAGATGGGCGGGAGCGGATAGGTCTGGTGCATGATGAAGAACTGGCTCGACCCGGTCTCCGGTTTGCCCTTGTTCGCCATCGCCACCAAACCACGCCGGTAGCCTCCCTGGTAGAGCGAGGAGCTTTTGTTGATCTCATTCGGCAGCATAGCCCCGGTAGCCGTCTGGCCTCCAGACCCGTCGCCGTTCGGATCGCCGCCCTGAATCATGAACCCGCTGATTATCCGGTGAAAAATCGTACCGTTGTAATAACCCCGCTCCGCAAGCAGGCGGAAGGGCACCTCGCTCGCAAGCAACTCGAACTTTATGGTGCCGGCGTCGGTATCGATTACGGCCGTACGATTAGGTTGATTAGTGGCGGCGGGCTTCGAAGCGCCGCTTTCTTCCTGCTTCTGGCCGCACCCCGTCATTACAGCCGCAAGGATCGACGCGGCCACGAGCGCGGCAAGGAACTGCCGTCTGTGGTTTCCTGCTCGCCGTCGGTCACCCTTCGCTTGAGCTTCACTTGGACTCATATGGTTTTGTCTCCAATGCAAAAAGCGGCGAGCACTTGCACGCGATGCGAATGCGCGCTCGCCGCCTGGTATTCTCGAGTTGAACTGATCTTGATCTGACCCGACACCGCGTTCAATGCAGCATCAATAAGGACTCAATCACTTCGCCGCGGGATGATCCTTCTTGTACTTCTCGACGCAATGGTCGCAGCAGAAATAAACCTTGCGGCCCTCGAACTCCACCGATTTCGTTTTATCGATGGGCTCTCCCGAGACAGGACAAGTTTCATTGATTGCTATCGCGTCGCGTTCTTCCTTGGACATCTTTGCCACGAACGCCTCAGGGTTCTTGTTGAATTCCGTAAGGCAGCCTTCGCAGCAGACATAAACGTACTGGCCCTTGTACTCAGTGCGATATTTCTCACTCACCGGGCCGCCGCTCACCGGGCACGTTTTGTTAGTAACATTCTTCTTCTCGGTCCCGTCTGCCGAGGCGTGAGCCACAACCGCGCCCACAAGCATCACTAGCAGGAGGATGGCAAAAGCACTTTTTCGCATGACCTCAATCTCACTCCTTCGTTTGTTTTGATTGGCTGAAAGCCGCGGTAGGATTATACCGGTTGCGGTAACTGGTGCGCAAAGCAGCGTTTCGATGAGATCTTACGTGGGGCAACGTTGGTAGCGAAGACTAGAGTCTGCGACTTCGAATTTGGACATTTGCCCTCCGTCAGGAGGGCCATGTTTATAGATGCAAGGAGGAACCAAATCCGCCCTCCGCCAGGAGGGCCATGTCAGGTTCGGAAGGCTAGATGAGTTCTACAAAACATGGCCCTCCTGGCGGAGGGCGGACGCGTCTCGTCACAGGTTCTATAAACATTTCCCTCCTGACGGAGGGCGCGCGCAGACTAAAGTCTACGCTAACTTCAGCGCCGTTGGTTCCTGAGCAAGCCACGCAAACTGAGCGCGCAGACTAAAGTCTACGGTACTTCAGCGCAAGTAAATCTCGAGCACTCGATTCTGAAGCTGAGGATCGTAGATTACAGAGACTACGTCCCCTTCGTTGAGTTCCGCGGCCGTGATTGTTTCGTCGTCGTGCGTGTCGTCCGACAGCAGGCCTAACAGATCCGCTTCACCGGTCCTTCCCACGGCCGCTCCGACGAGGTCGTTCTCGCGCGCGAGCACAGTTACCTGCTGAAACTCTTTCGCGGGTCTCACTGTGATGAGCAACATGCCTTTGCTCGCCGTCGCCAGCTTGGTTATCTCTCCGCGAACCGCGGCGAGTTGTCTCGCGCCGGACGCGCGTTGGCCGGCCTCGTCATTGCCAATACGTCGCGGCGTGTCACGCTGCTGTGAAGGCACGAGTGTTAGCAAGATCGACACGCTCCATACCATCGCGAAGGTTTGCATGGCAATTAGTATCCCATCGATGTGCTCTGGGAAGAGGCTGGTTTGTGCCGTCGGGGAGCAACTGCGAGAACGCTGCCATGCTACTACGCCGCCTCATACGGCTTCAAGGTCTTTTGAAAGGTCTCCTGGCGTAGCGAGCTGGGTTGACGCTGATTGTTGCGCTCTGGTAAGTTCAAACCTTGAATTCCTAGGCGCGTAGCTCAGGGGTAGAGCACTACCTTGACACGGTAGGGGTCTGCGGTTCAAATCCGCACGCGCCTACCATTTCTCTCACGCGAGAGACTGAGTTCGTTATTTTACGTCAGCTCCAGAAGTCCTGAAGCGAACGGAATCAAACCTCTGCTAGAGAGGCTAAGCTGAGGGCGCTGACGTAAGATCCGACCAAAGTGGTAGAAGGTACAAAACGGTTCGACAGCTTAAGCAGAGGTTCGGCCGCTCGGTGAAGGCGACGTTATGACGTTGCGGGCGGCTCATGGCGACGGGCCCGCGGTGTGTCGAGGTTGAGACCGATGCCCGGTTCCGTTCGCAGCAAATCGCTGCCAAAGTTGTCGAGCAACGCGGTCTAACCATTCTCAGACTGGTCAAACCGGCAGCAACGGTTTAGGAGGATACAGTATCAGCAGCTTTCAAAGGAGAGGATTCAGAGACAGACGGGATCGCGTGCCGTCCGTGCGCATCAATGAGCGGATACGAGTTCGCGAGGTCCGCGTGATCGATGAGGACGGGGCCCAGATCGGTGTAATGCCGCCGCAACAGGCGCTCGAAATCGCGCGGGGCAAAGGCCTCGATCTCGTCGAAATTGCGCCGCAGGCTCAACCGCCCGTTTGCCGCATCATCAACTTCGGCAAGTATCAATACGAGCAAAAGAAGAAACAGAAGGAAGCCAAGGCCAAACAGACCTTCATTACCGTCAAGGAGATTAAGTTCAGGCCGGGGACCGACGAGCACGACTACGAATTCAAGAAGAACAACGCGATACGGATACTTCACGACGGGGACAAGGTCAAAGCGACTGTCCATTTCCGTGGCCGCGAGATCACACACAAGGAGTTGGGCTTCGCGTTGCTGCAGAAACTCGAGAAAGACCTCGGCGAGGCCGGAATAGTCGAAGTCAGACCCAAGCTCGAAGGAATGAACATGTTTATTATGCTGTCGCCGAAGAAGAAATGAAATCATAACGAGGATGTCCGACAAACTTCAGTTTGTCGTGTGCTTCCGTTGTTGACCGTTTAACAAGCGACGACAAACTGAAGTTTGTCCGACTCCAAGGAGGAATAATGCCAAAACTCAAAACGCACAAGGGAGCTGCCAAGCGGTTCCGCCTCACGGCAACCGGTAAGGTGAAGTCCGGGCACGCGTACGCCCGCCACATCCTGACCAAGAAATCAACCAAGCGAAAGCGTCACCTCGACATCGACGGGATCGTGAAGAAGGCTGATGAAAAAGAGGTCAGAAGGATGCTTCCTTACGGCCGCGATTAAGGATTTGCCCGTAGTCCGTAGTCAACGGAGCTGGACTGCCTAGGCTACGGGCCACTGACTACGGACTACGGACTAATAAGGAGGGACTTATGCCTCGCGCAAAACGTGGAAACAAGCGTCTGCAGAAACGAAAAGGTATTTTGAAACTCGCCCGCGGCTACCGCGGCACAAAGAGCAAGCTGTATCGTCACGCGAAGGAGCAGGTCGAGCGCTCGTTGAACTTCGCGTTCACCGGGCGCAAGCTCAAGAAACGAGACTTCCGCTCGTTGTGGATTGTGCGCATCGGAGCGGCCGCCCGCCAGAACGGACTCAGCTACAGCCAATTTATGCACGGGCTCAAGCTTGCTGAAATCAATTTGGATCGCAAGATCCTGGCTGATCTGGCAGTCCATGAGCCCGCCGCATTCACCGCGATATCGGGCAAGGTTAAACAAGCCCTTGAATCGCGGAGCGCCGCTGCAGCTTGAACAGGCGTATGGACGAGAAACTGACAAGACTTCGAGAAAAGTTCCTTGACGACGTGCGAACGGTTTCAAACGCCGACGACTTGAGCGCACTGCGCGACAAATATCTCGGCAGAAAGTCGGGCCTGATCGGCGCCGAGAAAAAGCGCATCGGATCTCTCTCTTCGGAAGAGCGCGCTGAGTTCGGCCGCCAGGTGAATGAGATCAATGCCGAGGTGGAAGCCATGCTCGCGCGCCTCAACGAACAGTTCGCCGCACAGGCGGAAACAAGCGCGGTCGAGCGTGAGAAGGTCGATATCACCCTGCCGGGCGCCCGTCCCAGACAAGGTCATCTTCATCCGATCACACTTGTTCGACAGAGGATCGAAGATGTGTTTGTCGCGATGGGTTATTCTGTCGAGGACGGGCCTGAAATCGAAACGAGTTTCTATAACTTCGACGCACTCAACATTCCGCCGGGTCATCCGGCACGGGAGTCGGCTGACACGTTCTACGTCTCCGAAGACCTCGCGCTGCGTAGTCAAACTTCCACAGTTCAGATACACACGATGCAACGCCAGCGACCGCCGCTCCGAGTCATCGCGCCCGGCCGGGTGTTTCGCCGCGATACGCCCGACCCGACGCACAACCCGATGTTCTTTCAGGTTGAAGGGCTCAACGTTGACCGGCACATCACTCTAGCCGATCTGAAAGGGACCCTGCAGAAGTTTGTCGAGATGATGTTTGGAGCGAACTTGCGAACCCGTTTTCGGCCATCGTATTTCCCGTTCACCGAGCCCTCCGCCGAAGTTGATTTCAGTTGCTACGTGTGCGGCGGCGGCGGGTGCCGCATTTGCAAGGGCTCGGGCTGGATCGAGCTCGGTGGAAGCGGGATGGTCCACCCGAATGTGCTGGAGAAGGTTGGCATCGATCCCGAAGAGTTCTCGGGTTTCGCTTTCGGACTTGGCATAGACCGGATGGCGGGGTTGATGTATGACATCGACGACATACGACTGCTCTTCGAAAACGACATCAGGTTCCTCGAACAATTCGCCTAAATCGGTTTCTGGTTTCTTAGTTTCTGGTTTCTGGTTTCTAGTTTCTGGTTTCTAGTTGGTGCTCGGAACCGAAAACCAAAAACCGCAAACCAGAAACCGGAAACCAGGAACTATGCCTAACGGCGCACATCGACCCTTAGATAAGAGCATCTTCATCCTCGGCGGGGCGGGGCTGGTCGGGACTCAGATCTCCTACCAGGTCGCGCGCGATCTCAAGCCCGAGAAGATCATAATCGCCTCGTTGTTTCAGAAAGAAGTTCGCGAGCTTGCCCGCGAGCTTCGCAAAGAATTCCCCGCCATAACGTTCGTCGAGCTTTGGGGCAACATCTTCGTGCGATCCGAGTTCGCGCGCGCTGATAGAGATGAGCTTCTCACGAGCCCGGTGCGGCGGCGCGCATTGTACGACGATCTTTTCGGCCCGCTCGACGGCGCATACGAGAGGTCGATGCTGGCCGCCGCCGTCCGCGAGCAGGGCGCCGACGTGCTCATCGATTGCGTCAACACAGCGTCCGGGATCAGCTATCAGGATGTGTACACGAACGCGATTGAGGTTCGAAAGTCTCTCGACTTCATCGCGGAACGTATCGAGGACCACGACTTCAAGCAGATCTCGGACAATCGCAAACAGATCGAGCGCACGTTTGAGACACTGTTGCTATCGCAGTCGATTCCGCAGTTGATCCGCCACACCCAGTTGATCTACCGCGCGATGGTCGAGGTCGGTACGCGAGTTTACGTGAAGGTTGGCACGACTGGGACCGGGGGAATGGGGCTTAACATTCCTTACACTCACGGCGAAGACAAGCCCTCGGCGAAACTGATGTCCAAGACCGCGATCGGATTCGCTCACACCGGGCTGATGTTTCTGATGGCGCGGACGCCGGGCGGGCCGATTGTCAAAGAGATCAAACCAGGCGCGATGATCGGATACAAGAAGGTCACTTATCAATCGCTCAAGCATCACCGCGATAACACGCCGATAATCGTTTATGCGCCGCGCACCCAGCGCTTCGATGGGGAGCTCGAGCTAACGATTGCGGATCAGGAGTTCAAGAAGCTCGGCGAGCTCGAGATGGTCGGCGTCGACACCGGCGAGAACGGCTTCTTCGCGCGAGGAGAATTCGAAGCGGTCACTTCAATTAATCAGATGGAGTTCGTCACGCCGGAAGAGATCGCCAGCAATGTGGTCCTCGAGATAAAAGGCAGCAACACCGGCGTGGACGTGATCGCGGCCATCGATTCGGCAATAATGGTGCCGAGTTACCGGGCTGGATACTTGCGCGGTTCGGCGATCGAAGCAATGCGCAGGCTCGAACACGAGACCAATTCGCATTCGATTGCGACCGGCGAGCTTGGTCCGCCGAAGCTGACGAAGTTACTCTATGAAGTCCACTTGTTAAAGACGAAGTACCGGACGCTTCAGGCGGTGGTGGAGCAGACCGCGGAAGAAGTCTGCGGTGCGTTGTGGCGATACGTCCAGCGCAACCACGATCTGCGCAACACGATCATCTCAATTGGAATTCCAATACTCCCACCCGAGGGCGATCGTCTGATTCGCGGGCCGCGAATCAACGTGCCCGAGTACGCCGGCCAAACGAAGCTGCCGGTAACCGATGCGGCGATAGACGAGTGGGCCGAACGCGGCTGGCTCGATTTGAGGTCCGCCAACATGCATCGCTGGCAGCAGCGATTTCGCAGAATGCTGCGATCAGCGCAAACGATTCACCGCCAGGGGTCGGCTGCGATCACCATGGAAGCATACCGGAGCGAAGAGATCAGAATAGGCGAAGTGGTGGGTTGGATCTTCAATAACGAAGAGGAAGGCTATCGGATCAAGTGAAGATGGTTGCGTGCGCCCTCCCCCAGCGAGTACAATCTCGGCCATCGAATCCGACCCTGGGTAGGTTAATGAACCGGCAGCGGCACTGAACGTTTAATGGTTTGAATCACCACAAAGCGTCAGACAATCGGCGGCGTCCTCTACGCCTTACGGAGGAGAAACAATATGCGCGCCCTCTTACGCACCGTAGTCCTTGTCACCGTGGTCGCAGCTTCGGTGACGATTTTCTCGCCAAACACACTCGCGCAGGAATCAAAGAAAGAGTCGACCGGTTCGGTCAGCGGAAAGGTGACCCTGGGAGACAAGCCTGTGCCGCGCGCGGTGGTCCTGCTCACAATTTCTGACAGAGGCTTTAGGCCCGATGGAACTCTACCAGCCAAGGCAACGACCGACGAGGAAGGCCGCTACCGGCTGACGGGAGTGCCAGCCGGGAACTACACCCTGGCGCCCTCTACACCAACCTTTGTTGTGGCCACTGAAACAGCCTTTGGACAGCCGGGTAAGTCCGTCACGCTTGGCGAAGGTGAAGAGGTCACGGGCCTGGATTTTGCGCTCACCAGAGGCGCGGTGATCACGGGCAGAGTCACCGATTCAGACGGGAGGCCGGTAATCGAACAGCGCCTCAGCATGATTCGGATTGACGAGCGCGGGCAGAGGTTGCCGGGTTCCTCCTTCAACCCCTTCGGGTTCAGCACCGACGACCGCGGCGTTTATCGCGTGTATGGGCTGATGCCCGGCCGTTACAAAGTAAGTGTTGGTGATGCGCCCGACAGTGGCATGGTCAGGATCGGCTTCGGAGGGAATGTTTATGCCCGCACCTTCCACCCTGACGTCATCGAAGAGTCCAAGGCGGCGGTTATCGAAGTGCCGGCCGGCGGCGAAGCGGCAGACGTAGATATCAAGCTGGGCCGCGCTTCGAAGACATACGTCGCGACTGGTCGCATCGTGGATGCGGACAGCGGAAAGCCGCTCGCAAACCTGATGTACGGGCACGGAGCGCTTATGGGGCAGCAAACGAGTATGGGAGGATTCGGCTGGACCAACAATCGCTCCAACGACAACGGCGAGTTCCGAATTGAAGGACTCGGGCGGGGTCGTTTCGCGGCATTCGTAGTGGCTACCGAGCAGACCGATTTCTATAGCGAGCCCGCTATTTTCGAAGTGAGCGAATCGGACGTATCCGGACTCGAGATAAAGGTTCGTCGCGGAGCAAGCATCAGCGGGCTTGCGGTTATAGAGGGAGCGAACGACGCCGACGCGCTTGCGAGAATGCCCAGGCTTGAGCTTCGGGCTTTCGTGCAAGCCGAGGGCGTGAGCGCGCCGAGCCTGGCGCCGATCCTGATTAATCCCGATGGAAGCTTCCGCATAACAGGCTTGCGGCCAGGAAAGGTGCGGATTGTGCTGGGAGGCACGCCGGCGCCCAAGGGGTTCGTGATGCTACGCGTTGAACGCGAGGGGTCGGTCCAACGCGATGGTGTCGAGGTTGGCGCCGGCGAGACGGTATCCGGCGTCCGAGTGTTCATCGGCTACGGCACAGGCGTGGTGCGCGGAGAGGTGATAATTCAGGGCGGCACCCTAACTCCAGACATGCGGCTAAGAGTCACGGCTCGCCGGCTGGACAGCAACGGTCCGGTGACCGTCGGGACCGTACCGGACGCTCGCGGCCGTTTCAGCCTCGAGGGTCTGCTGCCCGGCGAGTACGAGCTAACGGTCAGCCTGATGATCGTCACGCCTTTTGCGCCAGGCGCTCCTCCTCCCCCCGCCCGCGGGTTACCGAGGACGTTGGCAAAACAAAATATCACTGTGACGAACGGGGTCGAGACCCAGGTAACGCTCGTGGCCGATCTTGGGGCGAAGGATAAGGAAGGTGAAAAGTAAACTCACAGTTCATACGATCGCTCTCTGCATGCTCATCGTGACGGTCGGTCAGTGTCAGGTTCTCTCGATGAGAACCGGGAAAGCTCGAAGCGAAGCGTCAAGTCTGTCAGATAACGGCCCCGCAAGTTCAGTTAATCAGAGTGAGTCGACAAAGCGACGCGAGACCTCGATCACAGGCCGGCTCATCAACGAATCGGGCCAACCCATTCCCAACGCCGCGGTCTCCGTTCGCAAGGTAGGAGCACAGGCGAACGTTAACAGATCGATTGGGACCGATCAGGATGGAAGGTTTCGGGCTGAAGATCTCACACCTGGCGCGTATTCGGTTTTCGCTCACGTGCCCGCCTATGTGCCTGCCACGGAGTCTGTCGACCGGGAGTATTATCGCCCCGGTGAGACGGTCACTCTTCGGATGATCAAAGGTGGTGTCATCGCCGGCACGGTGACGAACATGGAAGGCGAGCCGATGGTCGCGGCACGTGTATCAGCGGTTCGAGTACGCGACGGGGAAGGCCGCGCCATACGCGGCGCGGGGGCGTCAGGCACGTCCAGCTCGCGGCAAACCGACGACCGAGGTGTATATCGACTCTACGGCTTGCAGTCGGGGTCGTATTTGATCGTGGTTAATGGAGGCGGCGTGTCCTTCTACCCATCATCTGCTTACGATGGTGACGCTCCAACCTATCACCCTTCGACAACCCGAGACGCTGCGGCTGAGGTCAGCGTCCACACTGGCGACGAGATCAGCGGAATCGACGTACGCTATCGCGGCGACCGCGGGCATATCGTCAGCGGCACGCTCTCAGGCTCGCTTGGATCAGACACCGGGATGCAAGGCGTCGGAGTGCTATTGGCCCGCGCGTCGAGCGGCGCGATTGAGTCGAATAGCTTTACATCGTTGCGCGGAGGCGAGCGAGGGTTCGCGCTTTATGGAGTGCCCGATGGCGAGTACGACCTGATTGCCCAAATGGGTGTAGGGACCGACAAGAGCGCCGCGTCGGCGCCGCGCCGTGTAACCGTGAAGGGAACGGACGTCACAGGCTTGGAACTCGCGCTCTCACCGCTTGGCGCCATTACCGGCCGGGTCGTATTGGAATCTCTTCCCGAATCCGAGCGGACCGGGGACTGCAAGAACAAGCGCGGGGGATCGCCGGATGAGACTGTGATAATTGCCCGGCGCGACGACAAGACAGGCGCTAAGGAACAATCGGTTCCTGGCATTCTTGCGCCGAGCGACGGCACACCGGATGGAAAGGGAGAGTTCCGGATATCCAGCTTGATTGCCGGCCGCTATAGAATCGAGACACGCCTGCCTACCGAAGATTGGTTCGTTCGCTCAATCACGGTTCCCGGACCGGCTGCGTCGAAACAGCAAAACGATGTAATGAGTGCCGGTCTACCGTTGAGTTCCGGACAGCGCGCGACCGATCTGACCGTCACGCTCGCGGAAGGCGCCGCCGGGCTGCGGGGCAAAGTCGTCGCAGCTTCGGAGAGCACAAGCTTGCCCGCTCGACTTCGCATTCACATCGTTCCAGCAGAAGCGGATTCGGCGGACAGTGTGCTGCGGTATGCTGAAATCGCCGTCGACGACGGCGGTGCGTTCTCGATCAGCAATCTCGCGCCGGGGCGCTACTTTATTTCGGCCCGCGCAGTATCGGATGAGGAGTTTATGGAAAGGGAATTTCGGCCAGTGGCCTGGGACGCTGTGAGCCGCAAAAAACTGCGTCGCGAAGCGGAGACAGCAAACGTGACGGTCGAGTTTCAGCGATGCCAGCGTGTTACCGATTATTCGCTTAAGTACTCACCGCCTTCCGGCGCCAAGAAGCCGGCTCCAAGAGCAAAGCCCTGAGACCGTTTGTTAAGGACCCACAGGCCCGAGTAGAATCAGTGCTTCGTGCACCCGATTAGATCGTTACGCGAGCACACTGCAAGCGAAGAGGTCACTGATGAACGCGATTTATCAACTTAAAGCCGACGAACTGGACCAAGCTTTCCTTGACGCAGTTAAGGCGGCGTTCAAGGACAAGGAAATCGAGATCACTATTTCCGAGCGCGACGAAACCGCCTACCTCTTGCGTTCTCCCGAAAATCGCGAGCATCTCTTGAGCGCCATCGCCGATGTGGAAAAGGCGCAGAAAATTGTCACGCCTGACCAGGAGCAGTTTCAGTGAGACTCGTCGCGTTTCACCAGACGGCTTTCGACGAAATCTTTGCAGTGCGGCTCCCCGTCTAACCAAAGGCGTGTTCGATGAGTTGCTCACCCGAGTGTACCTGCGCGACATCATTCAGCGAGTCTTTCCAATACTCAATCCTTCTTGGCTTTGCCAGTCCTTCGTTGTGTCCGGCTCGGATTCCCGAACATAATCGCAAACGCCGCATTTGAATCGCGAAAGATGAACGACGAGAAGCGACAGCGAGACGATAGGCCGCGAGCGCTAGAGGTCATCATCAATGCCCGCTCGGGCACGTCCAGCAAGGAAGGAGTCCGTGACCAGCTCGCCGAGCTCTTTCAACAGAACGGGATCGAGGCGCGCATCTCGCTCGCCAGGAGCGGAGAACGCATGGCTGAACTCGCGCGACGCGCAGCCCACGGCGATGCCCGGACCGTTGTTGCCGGGGGCGGCGATGGTACGATCAACGCAGTCGCATCGACGCTGATTGACACCGACAAGACGCTGGGAGTCTTGCCGCTCGGCACGCTCAACCACTTCGCCAAGGATTTGAAGATTCCGCTCGACCTGGAAGGAGCTGCGCGAACCATCATCGCAAACCACGCGGTCCAGGTTGATGCCGGGGAGGTCAACGGACAGATCTTCCTCAATAACTCGAGCCTGGGTCTTTATCCTAGCCTCGTACACAAGCGCGAACAAAGGCAGCGACTGGGATACGGCAAGTGGCCGGCGTTTATCTGGGCCGCGTTCAGCGTGATGCGACGATATCCGTTTCTTGACGTAAGATTGAACGCTGACGGCAAGGAGTTCTCAAGCCGCACACCTTTTGTCTTCGTCGGTAACAATAAATATGAAATGGAGAGCTTCAATATCGGCACGCGAGCTCGCCTCGACGCCGGGCAGTTGAGCCTGTACTTTTCTCACCGCACGCGGCGGCTCGGACTCGTAAGACTTGCATTTCGTGCGCTTCTGGGACGCGCCGAGAAAACTGAGGAATTCGTCGCGATGAGCACTACCGAAGTTTCGATTGAGACGCGGCGCAGCCGCATTCGCGTTGCGACAGACGGAGAGGTCACAATAATGCGGCCTCCGCTTCGCTACCGTGTGCGGCCCGGAGCGCTGCGAGTCATCGCGCCCGAGCGCGACTCTGTTGGGGGTTCTTAAGGAGCCGGATGCGAACAGTTGTCCATCTATCCGACATTCACTTCGGCAGCGTTAACGAAGCGATCATTGCCCCCCTCATTCGCACCATCAACGAAGTCAGACCCGATGTTGTCGCGGTGTCCGGCGACCTGACGCAGCGTGCGCGATCCGATCAATTCAAAGAGGCCCGCGCATTTCTCGACGCCCTCCCGCGACCGCAGATCGTCGTACCGGGGAATCACGATATACCATTTCACAACGTATTCCTGCGTTTCGCACAACCGCTGGAAAAGTATCGTCGCTACATCACGGACGAGATGCGACCCTTCTACGCTGATGACGAGATTGCGATACTTGGCGTAAACACCGCCCGCTCGCTGACAATCAAAGGCGGTCGCATCAACAAAACACAGGTGGCCTGGCTTCGAGAGAAGTTTTCCGCGTTTGGCGCGGACGTTATCAAAATCGTGGTTACCCATCACCCGTTCGATCTGCCGGAGGGACAGCATGGTCGCGACCTCGTCGGGCGGTCCCGTATGGCAGTGAGGGAACTTTCCACGTGCGGAGCCGATCTGTTTCTCGCCGGCCATCTGCACATCAGCCACACCGGTCACACGGCGAAGCGTTACAAATTCGGCGGACGCGCGGCGGTAGTCGTTCAGGCCGGAACGGCCTCCTCCACCCGTGCAAGAGGCGAAGTCAATTCGTTCAACGTCATTCGCCTTGCGCAGACCGACATAACCATCGAGCGGTTGTCCTGGGAGCCGTTGCAAACAACGTTCATAAGGTCCGTCACTGATCGTTTTCGGCGAGCGAGCGCGGGCTGGTCGCGCGTATGAGTGTTAATTGACCCTCTCAATGGAGAGAGAACGATACCGCTACCAACCTTCACCGCAGCTTGGGGGATGAGACACAATCTTGCTATTCTCATCGAGCGCTAGGCGGACACTGTCCGCTGTGCCAACGCTTCACCGGGTAAGGAGCAAATGAAGATCAGTTACAACTGGCTGGGCGAGCTTGTTGCGCTCACGCTGAATCCTAAAGAACTCGCAGAGCGGCTGACAATGGCCGGGCTTGCGGTCGAAGCGGTCGAGCGCATAGGCGAAGATCACATTCTCGACTTCGATTTGACCTCGAATCGTCCCGACGCGCTTTCGCATCTCGGCATCGCTCGCGAAGCAGCGCTCGTTTGCGGCACTGCTCTCATTCCGCAATCGATCACGATGAACGAAGCGGATGAGCGTGTCGAATCTGCCGCCGCGGTTGAGATTCTCGACCCTGATCTATGCCCTCGTTACGCGGCGCGGGTTGTTCGAGGAGTGAAGGTCGGCCCGTCGCCCAAGTGGCTAACCGACCGCCTCGAATCGATCGGCCAGCGCCCGGTTAATAACATCGCGGACATCACCAACTACGTGATGTTCGAGATGAATCAGCCCACTCACGCGTTCGATCTTAACCTACTGCACGGTCACCGCATCATCGTCAGGCGTCCTCGCGCGCAAGAACAGATCACGACGCTCGACGGAATTACCCGACAGCTCTCTTCTGAAATGTTGGTCATCGCCGATGCGGATCGCGCGGTCGCGATAGCCGGCGTGATGGGAGGCGCGGATACCGAGATCAGCGAGCAAACCACGGACGTGTTGATCGAGAGCGCTTATTTCAACCCCGCTTCGATCCGTCACACCGCGCGGGTGCTAGGGATGGACACCGAAGCTTCATACAGGTTCGCGCGCGGCGCCGACTACGGAGCGCAGGTTCGCGCCGCCGACCGCGTTGCCCAGATGATCGCGGAGATCGCCGGTGGACAGGTGCTCAAAGGCGCGATTGATGTTTATCCCGCGCGCATTACTCGCGACCCGGTCTCTGTGCGGGAGGCGCGGATCGAGCGCCTCACAGGTTTGAAGGTCACGATCGAGCAAGCCGTCGAGATTCTGCGCAAGCTGGAATTCGAAGTTGAACTTAATGCGAGCGAGAAATACTTGACCGCCGGCGCGCCTTCGTTCCGAGTCGACATCAGTCGAGAGGAAGACCTCGTGGAAGAAGTCGCCCGCCACGTGGGCTACGATCTGGTTGACGTGACACTGCCGGCGTGGAGCGGCGCGGGCAGGTATCCAAGCGGAGACAAGCAACGTCGCAACGTGCGACGCGCGCTTACAGGGCTGGGGTTTGATGAAGCTTATTCGTTCAGCTTCGTCAACGGCGAACGGGACCAACTGTTCCGGCGAGGCGAGAGACCGGCGGCGACTCTCTCAAACCCGATCGACATGAATCAATCGGAGATGCGAGCTTCGCTGATAACGGGATTGCTGGACGCCGTTCAGCACAACTTCAATCAGGGGACTCGCGACGTGAAGCTGTTCGAGATCGGCCGGGTCTTCGAAGCAGTGGGTCTGGATGCACGGCCGCTCGAACGTGAAGTTTTGGGAATCGCAATGACGGGTTCGGTGTTTCCTGATGACTGGCGGGGCTCGAAGCAGCTCGATCTTTACGACCTCAAGGGCGCGGTGGAAGTTGTGATGTCCGCGTTGAACATCTCAGCCTTTACAATTCATCGAGCCCGTGTAGAATACCTCCATCCTGGACAGTCGGCGGTGCTTGCTCACGACGGAGAAGAGATAGTGAGGTTCGGCCGTCTTCACCCGCGGGTAGCCTCTCTCTACAAGTTCCGCCAGCCGGTCTTCATTGGCGAGCTGGAGTTTGAAAAGTTACTCGCGCTTCCGGCAGACCGGGTGCGGTACAGCGCACTGGCCAGGTTCCCGGCCGCGTCCCGCGACGTCTCGGCGCTGGTGCCCGATACGGTGATGTGGGGCGAAATCGAAAAGGCCGTGCGCGACCTCGGGATTCTGGAAATAGTTTCAGTGCGAGTCTTCGATATGTATAAGAGCAAAGAGATGCCCGAAGGCTTCCACTCTCTTGCGTTCAGAGTTATCTATCGAGGCGAGGGCCGCACTCTCACGGATGAAGAAGTAGCCGGAATGCACGGGCGAGTCAGGGCGCTGCTCGAAGATCGCTTCAGCGCCCAACTAAGATAGCGGTTTCTGGTTTGTGGTTACTGGTTCCAAGTGCAAGATCGAGCGAATTGGTGGTTGGAACGCAGAGCTTCGCAACCAAGAACTAGAAACTAGATCTCAAGTGCCACGACATTGGTTACACCCAAAAGTGCCATGACATTGGTTACACATTATCTTGATGCAAAATTGTATGGGGCTACGAAAGGAGCCCGAAGGGCGACTGTAGTAGTCCCATACAATTTTGCGCGGCGCCG
>WNFR01001402.1_pt1 | contig 38935 bp, 39 predicted proteins | sample 5400221 | NCBI WGS metagenome assembly WNFR01 (sample SAMN13153357, study PRJNA577476) | soil metagenome | isolation source: 40 cm soil under Madrone tree | place: USA:California | collected 2016-06-14 | reverse complement strand
CCCGTGTCGGCTCCGCCGGCAGCCACGGGCTCGTCTGCCGTCAAAGGATGTCGGCCCGCGAGAATCTCCTGCGCAAATCCTGCCGCGCTCCCGCGGACAACCACTTCATTTATGTCAGCCATCGTCAGCACTCCTGTGGCAAAAAGGATCTTTACCAAAGATTCTTTACCACGCATGAGAATGTAACTCTATCGGCCCATACTCGGCTCCCCTCATTTCTGGCTGACCGACAAAGCGCGGTTCTTAAAAGAGCAAAGGAGGTTCTGGGCGAGTTGTCTGCAGAAGGAAGTTACGATCTTCTGGCGTTAAGTTTCGAGCAGCCACCGACCAGCAATCATCGGGATTTCCACAGTTCTGCTTTCGACAGGCGTACCTTCGCCGAAAGGTTGTTACGGCGCGGGCCGACCTTTTGGTTCCCGCTATACGGTGGCTGCGCGGCGGCGGTGTCCGCTCGCGAGGTAGACCGAGGCTCTGGGATCTAGGAGCGGGTCGCCGGATGGCTCGATGCCATCCACTCGGGGAATCGGGTCGAAAATGATCTGGCGCTGGGCGTCATCTCCTCCCGGAACTAGGCCGTTCAGCTCGATCGTGCCGAATTCCAGGAGTGGGCGCTCGTTGGGCCAATGGGCGGTGGAATCGTCAACCACATCTCCGTCCGACGCCACTTGAACCTCAATGCGCATCTTGACGGTGCCGTGAGCGATTCTGTCCTTGACGTCGTCGAAGAGAAAGTTCGGTCCTTTTTTTGCTGCCGCGGATGAGTCGAGGTACTCGTTGCCATCTTGCGGAACGACGCGGTAGCGCCCGAATTTGCTGACCCCGGCGCCGTTGGTGAATTTGTAGGCGCTCACGGAGTAAAAGGATTCCTTTGCGAAGCTCGTGGGGATGGGCTTGGGCGCCTGAACGAAGGCCAGCGCAGCGGGACGCGAACTAAGAAAAGATTCGATCGGCGTCGGCTTCGGTGCGCTGGGGCAGCTGGCATGGATGGCGCGAAGGAATTGCAGGAACTCTTCGGCAGTGCGCGTGGGAAATCCATCCACGGAGTGGGCGATGATGTCGGTATGGACGTGATCCTGGAGATAAAAGCGAATAGCGATGCCGCGCGGGCTGGCACCTTCTGAATCATAATCCGGCACCGCAGGAACACCGGCAAAATCGGAAAAGCGAACAGCTACACGAATCGAAGGTCTGCTTACGTGGGACGCTTTGGTTAGAGCAGCGACGCCGGCGGACGGAGTGAAAATGCCGGACAGGAGAATTCCCTTTGCATGTACGGGGCGAAAGCCCGCGTGGAGACCGAACAAATCGTCGAACGCCTGAAGGGCGCCACGTCTCAGGGGGTCTGCTTGTTCTATTTTCGTCTGAGGTTTCGTCATTTGCGTTTTCCTTTCACAAAAGATCGGCGTTCGATGGGCTTTGTCCAACGCAGGCTTCACTGCGGCTCGCAGACCCAGCCCTCTAGCCTCCTTCCGAATGGGACTGTCAGAAATTGGGGGCTACGGTAATTCCACGTCAAGCGAGTAGATCTCGTCGGTACTCACGTCACGAACCAAGAGGGCCGAATCGTCAGGACCGAGACCACTCCAAGCCCAACCATCGTGACCATATCGGTGCCTATCCTTCAAATCAATGAGGAATTCCGAGCGAGTCTGTCCTACTCTTACGCGGAGAAAGGCGGCCGCTTTCGTGGAGGTATTGTCGTAGTAGACGAACCTGCCGTCGCGCGACCAGCTAGGAAAGCCGATAGCACCGGGTTCCGTGATCCAGTCTGTCCATTTTTGCGTCTTGAAGTCGTACAGCAAGAGTTTCTTTGAGTCAGCGGAGAGAGCGGCCAGATGCCGGCCATCAGGCGACAAGCGGGGAGAATACAAATTCTCCGAGCCAGGAATTGTAGAAATCTGCTTTGAACTCAGATCTAGGATTTCAATGGCGATTTTCTCGGTGCCTCCGGCGTGAAACGGCATCCGCCCAAAGGAGATTCTCTTTCCGTCGGGAGACCAGGTCGGATCCGACAGATTGTCCTTCTTGGCAAGCAGTTCGTGCGGCGTTCCTCCCTGCGCCGATATCAGGACGATTCGCCAAGGCGTGCCTGTTTGTAAGTCTGCGTATGCGATCTGGGTACCGTCTGGAGACCAGCGTGGCAAGAAAGCTACAACCGGCGCATAGGTAAGCTGCAGACCTTCGCTACCGTCGATGCGACTGCGCCAGAGGGTGCGCTCGGGATAGGATACGTAAGTAACCCACTTGCCGTCTCGGGAAAAGTCCAGTTCACCTGCCGAGATTCCCGAAAGAAAGGGAGCGAACTGCTGGGATCGACTTTCATAACGGACGAGTTCACCGCGGGGCAGCAACCCGTGCGCGAACAGTCTCCTGCCATCAGGACTTTGCACAGGAGAACCCAGAGACATCGGGCCAGTTGTCAGTTGGAATGGCGCCGACTGCCTAAATCTGTGGAAGAATCCCCCAGACTCACGCAGCGCCCAAATATCGGATCTGAGGTCGGAAGCGTTGTTGACAAACAAGTAGTAGCGGCCATCCGCGCTCCAAACACCGCAACACTCCGAGCGTGGGCCGTTCAAGCCCTCGAGGACGGGGTGAAAATCGGTACCATCTACGCGAACTTCCCAAATCGAAGACAAGGTGCCCTGGAGCCAGCGCGTGAACCGCAGGCGACCGCCGTCGGGCGAGAAACGTATCCAGTGAACCGCGCCGGAGACAGTAATCAATTTCCGAGCGTTGGTGCCATCCGCGTTAGCGATGTAAATGTCAGATCCTTTGGCAAGAGCGAGTTGGCGGCCGTCTGGCGACCAGACGCCGGAGTGCCCAACAAGATCCGGGAGCTCTCGGGGAGTGCCGGCCGCGACGGGGAGAGTCCAGAGCTGCGATTCCGTCTCCGTGCCCACAAAATTAGCCGCCAAAAGATGGGAATGATCGCGAGAAATGTCGCTCACAGCGATGTTTGTAAATGGAGCGCTAATGAACGAAGTATCACCGCCGGTGACCGATGCTTGAGCCAGGAACGTACGCGCTCCGTTCGTCTCAATGATGAAGAGCCGTGAACCGTCAGTCAGAATGCCGTTTTGTTTAGAACCCCGTCGTGGGTGATTTGCGTCGTGTTGAGCACTTTAGGCGGAGGAAGGGGCCGACCAATCCAATTAAATATTCCCACAAGAGCGATGACCAGCGTCGCCGCAGGAATTGTAGTCTTCCAGAGCTTTCGGTCACGGGCTGTAGTACGAGGTTCGGCGACCTTCACAGCAGCCGATGACGAGGCCGTAACAGCAGGAACCACGCGTTCCTGTGCTTCAGATTGCGGCGCTGCATCCTGCACGACTGGGGCAATGAAGCGATACCCTCGTCGAGCAAGCGTCTCAATCAAGATGGGCGTCTCCGCCGATTCGCCAAGCGCATCACGCAGCCTTTTGATAGCGGCATTCGGACTATGATCGAAGTCGACGAAGGTGTCCTCTGGCCAGAGCTTGCTGCGCAATTCCTCTCGGGTAACCATTTCTCCAGGTCGTTCAAGCAGCGCCGCCAAAACTTGCAATGGCTGTTCCTGGAGCTTTACCTTCTGTCCCCGCTGGCGTAGTTCCCCGGTGTGGAGATTGACCTCGAACGTACTGAAACGGATAACTCGTCGGGATGATGAATTGGCTGACACGGGAACGTCCACGTGGCCGAAGTTTAGCACCTTTCGGACGCAGTTCCGACCTATGAGCGCTTCGTAAGAGATCTGATGGACAATGAATTCTGGATCGTCATTTTCATTCGGACGACCACTGTCTATGAAGCCAGTTGCTCGGCTAACTCTGAATCGTAATTCGGGCTGATTGAGAAAGCACGGTCAACCGAAATCGTCACACCTTTGTTAGCCGCAAGTGATCTCTCAGCGCGGACATTCTGTCGCAGACGCTTTGCCATTCAGTCAGATCGAAACCCTCAGCGTATTCAAAACCCACCTGGGCAAGAGACTGTTGCGCTTTGCCTAAAAACTTTACACCTGCTCCCAAGTCCAATCCATCGAGTTGCTCTCCTGTCTTGTTGTGAGCGATAGCTTCGGCGGCGGTGATGCCTGATGGCAGATGAAGGATGAATTTTCTGTTTCTCAAGGTAAACGGATATCCCCCCGGCAACCCTGCAACCCCCGGCACACTCGTACGAAGCGTTTCGCCCAAAAACAAAGACATGACCAGGCGGGTCGCCGTTGCGGAAGTCACACAATTCAACTCCTCATCTATCGATCCGAGGTTGGGGCGTAAGCGTGGACTCTTTCTTTCCTTGCCCTTCACCCAAATGCGCGGTTGACTTTGAGCTGTTCTCCCTTTCAACCAAGCAGTGAGGTGGCCGTGATGGCCTACCACGCGAATGTCATGGCTCCCGATATCAGGACGAGAGCGACAGAAGGCTTCCACTATCGCGGAATTCCCGATGCCACAGGTCGTCCGAAAACCCAAGCGGTGGAGAGCCACATTCACACAGTCCGGATAGCAAGCATTCATGATCGCGCTTTCAGAGTCTGCCGCACCATGACTGACCTCGGCGGCAAACTTTAACTGCAAGGGCAAAGTTATCCCGAATCCGGCATCGACAATCAAACTTGTCCAAGCGTTCTCGACTTGGGAACTCTCCCAGGGCGACTGCAAGGAAGCTGCCAAGAGGATGACCTTCGGTTTCAGAGAACGAAACGCTCGAGAGAAGGCTGATGCGTTGAATTCAGGAATCTCAAGAGGGAAGAAAATCGGGCATGTGCCAAAGCTCGCAGCGCGTGCGTTCGCAATAAGCGCCATCCGGGAAACTTTTACTGCTGAGCGGCCGATGATTGCAATCCGGAACGAACCCGTGGCCATCTGAGAAAGCGCGTACACAATGCTGTGGGCAAGCGAACCCGAACCGATGATGACTACGTCCGCTGTTTTCACACGCGTTCGGCCTTTCGACTCGGCGCACATCTAAGACAAGGCAGCATTTCCGAGAAAGCTTATCACTGCTCTCGTCAGCCCCAAGCGGGTGAGCCGCAGATGGTCCAGGCGATTTTGGATCGATCGTTGGCGATCTCTAGCGAGGTACTCGAGCGTGACTATGGTACGGCCGACCCTCGGCCGCGCCACCTTCGCGAGGTCATGCCGTTCCCGTTTAGAGAGTTGCTGGAGTAGAATGTCGCCTCTTGCCGAGTTTTCCAGGACATCAAGCGTGAGGTGCACGGATGCGTCTGCTACTTTTGTTTGGATCGCTGCTTAGTGCTGCGGTTGCAGTTGCACAATCCCAGAAATTTAGTGATGTTACGGCCTTCGTTAGTGTAGACACACCAGTCTTCGTCCTTAACCACGTCCGAGTCATCGATGGAACAGGTGCAGCGGTGAGGGAGGACCAAGCGATCGTGATCTCGACTGGCAAGATTCAGTCCATCGGTCCGGCTGCGTCAGCCCAAATCCCTCAGGGTGCACAAGTTCTAGATCGCTCCGGCTATACAGTCATTCCAGGGCTCGTTGGAATGCACGATCATCTCTATTATACGGATTCGATCGCTGTGCAAGTTGCTGGCGGAAGAATTGACGAGCCAGGGTTGTTCGTTGCAGAAATTCCTTACACAGCACCGCGACTGTATCTAGCGGCCGGCGTCACAACAATGCGCACCACTGGGAGCCTGGAACCTTACACCGACCTGAAGGTAAAGCAGCGGATTGACGCGGATCTGATGCCGGGACCAAGCATCGATGCTACGGCGCCGTACCTGGAAGGCGCGCCGACACGATTTGCTCAGATGCATGAACTGACAGGACCGGACGATGCAAAACGCATGGTGGACTACTGGGCCGCGGAAGGCATGACGTCATACAAAGCGTACATGAACATCACGCGTGAGGAGCTGGGAATAGCGATCCGGCAGGCGCATGTGCATCGGCTGAAATTGACAGGGCATCTGTGTTCGGTGACCTGGCCAGAAGCCGTGGCACTAGGGATCGATGATCTGGAGCACGGGCCCGTGTTTGCTGACACCGAATTCGTTGCGGACAAGAAGCCGGACGTCTGCCCAGCGGGAGGCAGCGGCAGTTGGGCAAAACAGGACGTGAATGGAGCGCAAGTGCAGCAGCTCATCCGCGATCTCGTGTCGCACCACGTGGCGGTGACTTCGACGCTTCCCGTGTTTGAGGCCAGCGTGCCGGGAAGACCGAAACTGCAGTCACGCACCTTGAATGCGATGTCTGGGGAATCGGCGCAAAGCTACCTGACCGCGCGGGCGAACGTGTCACTGGACTCGCCCATGACGGCGCTGTTGCGCAAAGAAATGGATTTTGAAGTGGCATTCCTCAAAGCCGGAGGCTTGCTGTTGGCGGGGCCGGATCCCACCGGAAATGGCGGAGTGCTTCCGGGATTCGGCGACCAGCGCGAAATAGAGCTGCTCGTGGAAGCGGGGTTGACGCCAGTGGAAGCCATTCATGTCGCCACGGAGAATGGCGCTTCGTATCTCGGTCTGCAAGATCGAATTGGAACCCTCTCCCCCGGCAAACAGGCAGACCTCGTTGTGATTAAGGGCGATCCCTCAAAGGGCATTGAAGAGATCGAGAACGTCGAGACAGTGTTCAAGGCCGGGATCGGCTACGACTCCAAGAAATTGATCGATAGCGTACGTGGGCAGGTCGGGATTCGTTAGGCCCAAATCGAGAGCTCCCATCGGAACGTCCCGACACGATTCCGGGGGCGTCGGCCAACCGGAGGTAGTCCAGCTCTCGCACCCTCGTCTGAGCCCAACTTCCGAGTTGAGCCAATACCCAGAAGACGTAACCGATAGCGAGGTAAGCGAGGACGAGCAGAACGGGCACATGGAGAACCTGCGGTCCCATTGCATCGGTGAAATAATGGTGCCCAAACGGAAAGCCTGTCCGAAGGCTGATGATTTCCGCGAGACCACCGAAACCAAGACAGAAGGCGGCAAAAATAGAGATACCCTTCAGCCGATAAAGAATGCTGCCGTGGACTATCGCGAAGATTGCAGGAGGAATGACGTGCAAGATGACGATTAACAGCGTGGGAAGCCTGTTCGCGTAGAATTGGCAAAGACGTCCCAAAACATAGAGCAATAGCGTGCTCCATAGGAGAGCCACTTGCGAGATCGGTTGATCCTGATACATGTCGCCATTCCTAGAGTCTATATTGCAAACACTAATTTCCCGCCCTTCAGGACGCCTGCTTCGCATAACGAAGTACTCCGCATAAGCTCACGTGCTCGTCGAGGGATCTCTCGTCAGCTCGACGTACGAGCAGCCCAATGGCAAAGGCAAGAAGTCCAAAACCACGAAGATTACGTCGTGGTCGATTCGCGCCGATGTCGTGCGCAGGCTCGACCGCGGCGAAGCCGAGCCGCAGACGTCCGCTTCCGAGACGTCCGACCATTCGTCCGAGTCTTCGGAAGCCGGAACATTCTAACCTCCGGACTGGAAAAGAGCCCTCCGGCATTGCCGGAGGGCTCTTTTCTTTTTTAGTGCGTCCGGAATTGCGGTCGAAAAAATAAAGTCCACCAATTCCTTTGCATTTCCCGATATAGCTGCGCTGGGATCGCCGGTTTTGTCCCCACCTCTGGCGATGCAGTTCATCCCACGCGAAATCGAGCAAGCGCCACGGACAGCGCGCCGCGCCTCTGTATAGGAGCGAATCGTGATGAATCGGCAATCGCATTGCCGCTGTCTTCTCTGCGACATGGAACGTCATCTGACCGAACAATTCGCCGAACCCGAAGGACAGAACAGGTACCGCCAATTCGCAACGTTCTCGCCCCTGCTGTCCGCATTTCCGACCGCTATAGGCCTCATCTCTTACCTGCACACGGAGCACAGCGCGGACAATGGATCCCATTCGAAGGACGCGATTCTCGCGGAGCTTCTCCGCAGCACGACGAACAACGGCCGGTATTCCACTTCCCGGGAACTCCTGCTGCTAGCCTTCGTTCCCATGCTGCATCGGATCTCCCGGCAAGTCGTGACACGCTGTCCCGCTCTTCCTCCCGATGACGTGGCACAGCACGTTGTCGCCGCGCTTCTCGAATCCTTCGGTTCACCCGAGTTCGCCCGACGCGATTCGCACCTGGCTTTCGCCATCTCGCGGTTCATGCGCCGCAATGCCTTTGCATGGGCCGAACGGGAAAATCGCAGCAGAGGACACGGATCCGATGTTCTCGATCTCGAAAGCACGCCGCATCAAAACGGCGCGCAACCGATCGAGCGCTCCGCTGTACTCCGCCATTTTCTCGACCGCTGCCGGCGGCGCGGAATCCTTTCCGGGGAAGAGCTGCAACTGCTGGCCCAATTCAAGCTCGACGAGTTGCCGAGCGCAGATTACTCGAACGCTTCGCGGCAGCGGATGAAGCGGCTCCTCGGAAAGCTGCGGCGCGCCGCGAAGCGTCCGCGCCGCTCGAAGTTCGACGATCGGCAGCTGCGCTTGTTTTAGACGTTCTTTGTTGGATTCCTTGGGAACGCAAAAAAGTTATGCATTTTTCTGTGACACAAATTTCCCGCCGCTTACAGATATAGGTACATGCAGAACGAGTTCCCGTCTGGCGCACCGCGTGAGGGAAACGGCCGACACTGTTTTTGGAGTTTGTGATGTCTGGTGTTCGCGCCATGAACAGCATGGTTCGCAATCCCTACCCAGTACGGCCGGGACGGGAACTCTCACCTCTGCTCTTTCGATTTTCGAGAAGGAGACTCTCCCATGAAACGACGTCTTGGATTGCTGCAACGTTTTCGATCGCTGGCGCGAGGATTGGGGATCGCGGCGGCGACCCTGGCTCTGGCCGTTCCGGCCTTCGCCCAAGGGAACTCGCCATGGGAAAACGCGGTGAACGTGCTGCAGCAGGCCTTCACCAGCACGATCGCCCGTGGGCTGTCGCTCGTCGCCATTGTCGTCTCGGGTCTGACGTTCGCCTTCGGCGAAGGCGGCTCGAAACGCGTGCTGGCCGGTGTGCTCTTCGGCGTGGGCATGGCCATCGCCGCGGTCAACTTCATGGCCTGGCTGTTTCCCGGCTAAGACTCGCATTGGGAGAAAAAACGTGAACAACCGACGCGTCAACCTCGTGCAGCGCTCGCTCTCGCGCCCCCTCACCATCCTGGGCGCGGAGCGGAAGCTTTTCTTTTTCGCCATGTGTGTCGGCGCAGGCACGTTCAATCTGCTCGGCAGTCTTTTGGGCGGCGTGCTGATGTTTCTGCTGCTTTATTTCGCCGCCCGCTGGGCGACCGCGACCGACCCGCAGATTTTGCAACTTCTCTTTCGTGCGGCGAAGTTGCGGCGCGAATACGACCCGGCCAAGCTCACGCCCGTTTCGGTGCTACGAGGCAATCCATGCTGAACGTCAAACGGATTTTGAAGAACTACGAAGAAGTAGGCTCGCTCAATGCGATGGTCGATCTCTTTGGCTTCATCGGTCCACATGTCTTCCTGACGAAATCGGGAGACGTTGGCGTCGTTCTCGAAATGGGCGGCGTCGATTACGAATGCCTCGAGACATCGGCCGTGGACACCTTGACCAAGCGCCTCGAATCCGCTCTGCGCCTGTTTGATGAGAACTATCGCGTGTACCAGTTTCTGTTCAAGCGCAACCGCCAGGCCATTCCTCGTTCCTTCTGCGGCAAGCCCGTTGTCGATGCGGCGATCCGCGATCGCGTCGCGTATCTTGAGGAGAAATCCGCAAGCCTTTTTTCCCTTTCCATCTACTTCGTCATTCTTTGTCCCGCGCTCGCCGCCCGTCGCTCGCTCGTGGGGACACTCCTGGAATTTCCCGGCCATCCCGGCCGATCCTGGGCGGAACTCTCGGCACGGTTTTCCACGAACTCTTCCGTTCGCCTCGACACCCTGGAGATGGGGAGGGCGGAATCCGCCCTCCGGCAGAAGGTCGAGAGCTTTCGCACGCAGGTCAGCGACTTTGTCCCGGTGCGGCTCCTCGGAAAGCAGGAGGCATTTCGCATGCTGAAACGAACCTTGAATTTCGACCCGCTGAAACTCGACGCCGCGAAGCTCAAGCACGACACCTTTCTTGACTACTACCTGTCGGAATCGCACCTTGAATGTCATCGCACCTATCTGCGGATGGATGATTACTTCGTTAAGGTGCTGACCCTCAAGGAGCCCTCGGCGCAAACATTCCCGCTTCTGCTCAAAGGACTCTTGGGCGTCTCCGCCAATTACCACGTCGTGACGGAATGGAAGAAAGAAGAGCCCGGCAAAACCCGCCGCAACATCCAGGCCAAGCGCCGCCATTTTCACAACACCAAGCGATCGTTTGTGAGCCAGGTGAATTTGAACGACGGCGGTCTGCAGGATTTGCTTCTTGATAATTCGAAGGAATCCCAGGTGCAAGAGCTTGGCAAGGGCATCGAGGAGATCGAACTCCATGGCAACTACTTCGGGCAGTTTACGCTGACCGTCGTCCTTTACGACCGCGATCTTGCCGCGGTGGAACGTGCCGCCGCAGACTTCTACAAAGTTTTCAGTGTTCACGATGCGCAGCTTTATGACGAACGGTTTAACCTGCTCAACGCCTTTCTCGCTGCCGTTCCCGGGAATCACGCCTTCAACCTTCGCTATCTGTATCTGCTCAATACCAACTACGCGGACCTTTCCTTTCTTTTCACACTGCATTCAGGTGAAACACGCAACGCGCACCTCCGCCAGGAATATCTGGCCGTGCTCGAAACGAATCACGGTACCCCGTACTTCCTGAATCTGCATTATCGCGATACGGCGCATTCGATGATTCTCGGGCGAAGCGGGAGTGGCAAGTCCTTCCTTTTGAATTTCCTCATTACCAACCTGCAGAAATACGATCCCCACACCTTCATTTTCGATGTCGGGGGAAGTTTCGAAAGCCTGACGCAGCTTTTCGGCGGTTCTTACCTGCGGCTGGGTCTCGAATCGGCGGACTTCACGATCAATCCCTTCCGCCTTCCTCCCACCAAAGCCAACCTCGATTTTCTGACGCTCTTTCTCAAAGTTCTCCTCGGCAACAACCTCGGCGCGCTCGATCCTGCGACCGACCGCGAACTTTACGAACAGATCGAAAATCTCTACTCGCTCGATCCGGCGCTGCGCACGCTGGACGTGCTCGCGAATACCTTGCCGCGTCCGATTGCCTACGCTCTCGCGAAATGGATGCGTGGCGGGCAGTTTGGATTTCTGTTCGACAACCCCCAGGACACCATCTCGTTTTCGCGCTTTCAGTGCTTCGATTTCCAGCAGATGAGCCGTTACCCGGAGCTTCTTGAACCGCTGTTGTTTTACATCCTCCATCGCGCGAATGAGGTGATTACAAATCGCGAGAGCTCTTCCACCTTCAAGGCATTTTTTATCGATGAAGCGTGGGTGTTCCTGCGCAACGCCAGCATCCAGCGCTACATCACCGAAGCGTTGAAGACCTGGCGCAAGCACAATGCCGCCATGATTCTCTCGACGCAATCGCTCGATGAACTGAAACGCTCGGAACTGCTCGACATCATCGTCGAAAGTTGCGCAACCAAGATGTTTCTGGCGAATCCGGACATGGATCAGGACCTGTATCGCCGCCAATTTCATCTGAACGACACGGAAGTCGATCTCATCTCTTCGCTCATCCCCAAACAGCAATTTCTCTTGAAAACTCCGGAGCTTGCCAAGGTCGCGAATCTTCATGTCGACCGGCGCAGCTATTGGCTCTACACCAACGATCCCTACGACAACCGCAGGCGGAAAGAAGCCTTTGATGCTTACGGATTTGAGAAGGGACTGAGCGTGTTGGCGGGAGAGGCATCGTGATTCCAAGTCTTTCGTCTATGGCCGAGCGCCTGGGCGTGAACACCACTTATCTGCCGCTGGTCTTGGTCGGGCTCGTCACCGGTTTCGTCTTTCTCGTTCAGGTAGTGGCCTGCTGGTTCGAGGATCGAAATCCGTAGCCCTTGGTTGAAAAAGGAGAAATAGCTATGTCACATGAACGAAAGTTGTATTCCCGATTTGCCGTACTTTTGCTTTTCTGCTTTTTCGCGGGACTGCCCGCGCTTGCCGAAACGAGCGGCGCGCGCGTCGTCAAGTACGGCAAAGAAGATGTTGTTCCGATTCACGCCAAGTTGCGCTTTTCGACCTTGATTGTGCTGCCGGACAGCGAAGAGATTCTCGATTTCACGACCGGCGACCGGGAATTCTGGATTATCAACGGAGCGCACAACCTGTGCTACGTCCATCCGGCCCAGGCCGGTGCCCGCAGTAATTTGAACCTCATTACCGCGAGCGGCCATGTCTACTCGTTCCTGCTGACGGAAGTCAGCAACGACCCGAACGTCCAGCCCGATCTGAAACTTTTCCTCGAACCGAAGGACGAACCGAGTCCTGCTACGGCACTGCACGGCTACGTTCACGCCGCGGACGCCGAAGCCTATCGGAAGGAGATGGAAACCGTTCACTCGCAAGCAACGGCCGATGTGCATGCGGCCGAAGCGCGTGCCACCGAGGCGATCAGTCAGTTCCGCTCGACGTACGCGACCAAACTCCGTTTCGACTACACGCTCGACCCCAAGTTGGCTCGCGAACCGTTTCTTGTTTCCGCGATCTATCACGACGATTCGTTCACCTACATCCGCTGCGGCGCGCGCGAGAAGCCCGCACTCTATGAAGTGAAGGACGGCAAGCCCAACCTCATTTCCTTCCAGGTGGAGAACGGTCTGTACATCGCGCCGAAAATTCTCGATAGCGGCTACCTGGCGGTCGGCAAAAAGAAACTGAACTTCAGCCGCGCCATTTCGGGAAAGTAAGCCATGACCTCGCCTTCCGCCATTCACGATAAAAGTCCGAAGCCGCCCGGCTTGCTCCCGAAAAACGTGCAGTCCTGGCTGCTCATCGGACTGGCGGTTCTGATGGTCGTCATCATGTGGTTGACCGGCGGAAAGAAACCTGCCACTCCTCCACGAACCGGCCCTCCGATTCCCGCGGTACAGGCGCCGCTCGAAGTCAATGAAGCGAAGATTGTCGAGCTGCAGAACCGCATTACGGAATTGCAGCGGGAGCAGAGCATCGCGCAGAACGCGCTGGCGCAACAGACGCGCACGCTTACCGGCAACGTCGATTCGCAGCCGAGTTCCGCGGCTGGCGAAGCTCCCGAGCAGCATGCCGAAGACTCCATCCGGGAAGAACGCAAGAAGCGCGATTACCTTTCCTTGTTTGCCTCGAATGTTGCTTTGAGCTACCGAAAGAATCCGGAATCAGCGCACGCGCCGGAACCGCCTTCTTCCATTCCGACGTCGCCCGAGGCCATGCAGCTGGCCGAGCTCTTGCGGCCGTTGCAGCCTCCGACTGTACAGACTTCGGCACCTGCGCCGAAACAGTCCGCTGCGGAAAGCGACCGAAAGGAGGAACACCGAAATCCTGTCGCCCCGCCGGCGGGCCCACCGGCCGCGGCAGCAGGAAAAACCTACATACTTTTTGAAGGCACCGTTCTCGAAACCGTTCTTCTCAACCGTCTCGACGGGCAGTTCTCTGGGCCCATCGGGTGCCTGCTGGCGAGCGACGTCTACTCCCACGACCGGCAACATCTTTTAATTCCGGCGGGCACCAAGATTTTGGGAGAAGCCCGCAAGGTCGAGAGCTTCGGACAGACGCGGCTCGCCGTTTCCTTCCACCGGCTCGTCATGCCGGATGGCTACTCCGCGAGCCTCGACCACTTCCAGGGCCTCAACCAGATCGGCGACGCCGGGCTGCGGGACCAGGTGAACAATCACTACTTGAGATTGTTCGGGGTTTCGCTCGCCATCGGGGCGATCGGCGCCGTCGCCGAAAGCGGGACCTCCGGCGCCCTCACCGCTTCGGGCACCGACCTCCTGCGCCAAGGATTCGCGCAAAGCATGGGGCAATCCTCGGCGCAGATTCTCGATCGCTTCCTGAATATTCTTCCGACCGTGAGCATCCGCGAGGGGCACCGGGTCAAAGTTTATCTGTCGGGCGACCTCGCGCTCCCCGACTACGCGAATCACAACATGCCTGCAAATCTCTGAGAAAAAGAAAGGAAGAGACCCGTGAGAAATAAGATCCTGGCCGTCTTGCTTGTGACCGTTCTCTGCGTCGGCACCGCTTCAGCCCAGTTCGGCAGCGGAATCGTCTACGACCCCACGAACTATCACAACGCTGTGCTCCGCTACTACCAGCTGCAACAGCATCTCGCGCAGCTGCAGAAGACATACACCCAAATCACCACCGCTTACAACCTGGCGCTCCAGATGTCGCGCAACCTGCACAACATGCCGGCGCGTTATCGCGCGCAGTTCTCGAACTGGCGGAACGTAACTGCCAGCAATACCTACGGGAACACGTCGGGCTGGCTCGGCGGCGTCAATGCAGACCTGAACACCATCAACGGTTATCTGCGGGCTACGACCCAGCTCGGCTCGTACAACCAATCAGCGCTGGCGAACATGCCGGACCAGGAGCAAGCGCGCGTGAAGTCACAATACGCTTCCGTTGAACTAGCCGACGGCTCGAATATGAACGCTCTATCCACCATCGGCGCAATTCGCGGAAACGCCGCAGCCCTGGAAACACGCATAAACAATCTCGAACAAGACTCGCTGTCCGACGACCAAACCCTGAACTCCGAAGTAGCGGTCTTGAACAAGATCAACGCTACAAACGTGCTCACCCTGCGATCGATTCAAGATTCCAACAAGCTCCTCGCGTCATTGCTTGAACAACAGACCATCGCCGCCAAGCAGCAGCGTGAAACGACGACCAACGCCATCAACGCCGAAATCAGCCGACAGGCGAGCCTCAGTGCAAACCTGACACAAGTCACCGGCACACTCACGAACTCGTTGCAGAACTTCCGCATGCCGTAGTTTGCCTTTCCCTCTGACCTAGGAAGGAGCCGAGACCGTGCAGACCGATTTCCTGCAGTTCATGTACCGGGCGATCAACGATCTCCTGACACAGGACCTCGGCTTCTTCGACGCCATGGGGCAAAACCTGTTCCGCATGTTCGCCACCATCCTGGTGGCGTGGTATGGAATCAAATCCGCGCTCTCCGCCGCCAGCGGCAAGTACACCTTCCAGTTCGACAACTTCGCAAGCCTGATGCTCACGATCGCTTTCGGCTTCGCCATGGTCAATTACTACAGCACCCCCATCCCCGGAATCGGTGTCAGCTTTCACAGCCTCATCACGGATGAGGCGCAGTTTCTCGCCAATCGCATCAACCAGACTGAACTGCAGACCATCGTCGACCGCATCGGGGATTTCGAGGCGCGCATCGACGCTCCCGGTGTCACAGACTTTCTGGGCATGGCGATCTATGTCGTGGTCATTATTCTATTGGCCGCCGCGCAAGCCATCTCCGTCGTGGTCATTGCCTACGGCTTTATCGCCTCGGCCGTCTGCGTGCTCGTGGGCCCCATCTTCGTTCCCTTTTTCATCGTTCCCAAACTCGAGTGGCTGTTCTGGGGCTGGCTGCGCTGCTTCCTGCAATACGCCTTCTATGAAGTGGTCGCGGCCGCGGTCGTCTATATCATCGGTAACCTTATTATTGGTGTGCTCACCCTGCAGGGGACGGGTGCGATCTCGACCTTACAGCTCATCGGGTGGTTTCCCGTCCTGCTCATCACGTTTATCGCTTCCATCTTCGTGTTGCTGAAAGTGCCCGTCTTGACCAACCACATCTTCAGCGGCACCGCAGGTGGCAGCTCCGCCGCGATTCTTGACGCGGTCCCGTCCGCCGCGGCCGCCGCTGCAAAGGAGCGGTGATGGATCGCGATGCTTCGTTTCATGACGCCAAGCGGCTCTATCTCGAATCGTACGGTGACCCGATGGTGACCAATACCTATCTGAAGATCGCTCTGGTTCTCCTCTCCCTCATCACTGTGGCTCTTGCGCTGGTGGACTTGCGGACCATTCGCACCTTCGAAAACTTTCGCCCGCTGGTCATCCGCATCGACGACCTTGGCCGCGCGGAAGCCATCAACTACCACAATTTCGAATACAAACCGCAGGACGCCGAAACCAAATACTTTCTTTCGCAATTTACAAGCCTCTTCTATCGGCGCAACCGCTACACCATCCAGAACGATTTTGCGAAGTCGCTCTACTTTCTCGACGGCAAACTGGCCAACGGAATTTTGGACGCCTACCGCAAAGACGACATCGTTCGGAAATTTCTCACCAATACGGCCGCTCCGGAAATCGACGTGGACGTCAAGAAGGTGGCGCTCGAACAGCTGCAGACCCCGCCCTTCCGGGCCAGGGTCGATTTCTATCTCGTCTATTACTCGCCCGCCGATCACAGCGAATTGAAACGCGACCTCTATACCGGCAATTTTGTATTCAGTTTCCAGCCCCGCGTGCCCAACGAGCTGATCCCCATCAATCCGCTGGGTATGACGATTTCCTATTTCCGTGAAGATCAGGCGTTCAAATGACACCTTTGCGAAAATGGGGTAACGCAGGAGTCGTCGCGGGCGTCCACCTGGCAGCCTCGGCCCAACCTCTGCGCGCCACTTCCCTCCCCACTCCGCGATTCGCCTCCTCGCAACCGCCACAGCCCATCCCACCATTTGCAGTTGCCCGAACAAACGGCGCACGTCAGGAGAGCCTCGGCTGCTGCGGACTCCCGCCCGCTCCTCCAGCAAGGCATTTCACCGGCACAAAAGAAAGTCGCCTTCCGGAGGGCCCTCGATGATTGCGAATGCTCTGCTCATCACGATCGCTCTATTGCTCGCTCTCGGCTTCTGGCTTATGGGGCAACTCAAGTACCTCATCCCCTACAAGGCTGTTCTCTTCCGTGCCTACGCAACACTAATTCTCCTCTATACCTTCGCACTGTTTGTGAATGTCTTTGCGGCGGCGTTCGTTTTGATTCGTAAATTCTTCCTCAAGGACACCGGCCGCAAACTGCTTCATCTCGACAAACAGCTTCATGTGGGCGAGACCTCGATTCCCGCCCCATGGCTTGAAGAGGAGTCGAATTGACATGTCCCGCGGCCACGATCCACGAGAGCCGATCCCGCCGGACGCATCGGTGAGGGAGCGCGAACCGGGCGCTCGGTCACCCAGCACCGAACCGCGTTCTCCCGAACCAATTTCGCGCCGCGGCTCTTCCTCTCCATCGTCGGAGCGGGTTCCGCACCCGGCTGAGCCTCGCGAGGTTCACGAAATTCGAGGGCGCACGTTCCGCGTACGGGAATCGGAAGTACGCGCCATGGTGGAACTCGGCAAATTCCGCGCAGTCTCCCAAGAGGACTTGACCGAGTTTTTCTATGGTGGGGACAGAGCCCGCTTCCGCGCCGACCTAGAAAATCTCTCGCGGCAGGGCCTCGTCGAAATCAAAGCGATCCCACACGAAGAAACCGGCTCGCGCACCTTGCTCACGCTCACGAAGCAGGGACACCGCTTCCTCACCGAGACCCAAGCCGCGTCGAAGGGTCAGGTCCTCTATCACGGATTCAGCAAGCCGCGTGAAGCCCATCACGACGCCGATCTCTATCGCCTGTATCGAAAGGCGGCCGAAAAGATCGAGCGGAACGGCGGGAAGAATCTTCGTGTCGTTCTCGATTACGAAATGAGGAAGCGCGTGTATCACGATCTCGCAAAACTCGGCACGGAACGGAATTCTTCCTCGCGCCAGGGCGAAGTCGCGGAACGCCTCGGTCTGCAGATGGTTCGCGGAAAGATCCCCGTTCCCGACATTCGCGTCGAGTACGAAACACGCGATGACGAGAAGGCGCGACTGGACCTCGAGCTTGCCACGGGCCACTACCGCGGTCGCAATTTGGCGGAGAAAGTTCTTGCCGGATTCTCCATCTATGTGCGGGCCGAGGATGCCTCCAAGCTGCGGAAGGTTCTGGACGAGCGCGAATTGACTGCGGAGATTTTGTCGTTATGAAATTGCCCGACGACCAAATCGAGACCATCATGGCCCTGGGTTACACCGTGACCGAGGCCCGCTTCCTTTATCTTGTGGCCACGCATTCCGGTTACTTCACGCTGCGTCATTTTCTAGCGTTCTCAGGAGCCCGTCGCGGGAAGCGCTCCACATCGTTCGCGCAAAAACTCCTGCGGCACGGGCACGCTTCCGTTCGCGATTACATGGGCACCGGCTTGGTGTTTCATCTGTTCTCCCGGATCCTCTACGGCCGGATCGAAAGAGAGAACATCCGCAACCGGCGCCGGCACTCATTCGAATACATTCGCACACGGCTAGTGCTTCTCGATTTCGTGCTCGAAAACCTTGATTGCGACTTCCTTGAAACGGAGCAGGACAAAGTGCGTTTCTTTTGCGAAACCCTCGGCGCCCCGAAAGATATCCTTCCAGCCAAGGTTTATGAAGGTGGTCCCGGCAGCCGTCCGACCATACGCTATTTCGTCGACAAATTTCCGCTTTTTTTCGATTCCCGCATCTCAGCTTTTCCCCTGGTGGTCTCCTTCAGTTATGTGGACTCAGGCTCGGCCAGCATCGCGCATCTTGGCGTGCACCTAGCCGCCTACCAAAGTCTCTTTCGGCACCTGAGCGCATTTCGCTTCGCGTATATCGCTCCCAGGGCGGCATCGTTTGGTCGCGCGGAAAAGCGCTTCCGTTCCTTCGTCAAAGAACCGCTCGAGAGCGACGCTTCAAGCGAAATCCTTCGCTACTTTGCCATTCGCCGGAGGTGGGAACGGCACGAATATGTCGTGCCGCATACCGACGACCTGGAATTTCTTTCCGAAGGAAGACGACGCTTTCACGGCGACCGCTTTGAAAACCTGTATCGCGCGTGGTTTGCCGGAAGCCTCGATGAAGCGGCGCTGCGGCTCGAATTCGCTCAGATGACTCCCGGGAGGAAGGCGTGGTTTGACGTATATCTCGTCCAGAAGCACGGATCGCCCGTCGACGAAAAGTACAAGAGGCACGTGAACGCTACATGAAAAACACAGATCACTGCAGCGTTCCAGGTTCCGTCCAGCTCCGCGATGAACGGAAGTTGTACGGAGCACAGCGGTTGCGCAAGGCGCGACGAATCATTTTGGACGCGGGAAAAAACCCGGCTTGTACAGAGTTTATGAAATCGCGGTACCCGCGTCCATCGATGCAAACAGAAAAGGAGAATCCATGTCGATCATCAACAAACCGCCAGAGATAGTGAAACGTCAATACGAACTAGAGGACCCGGTCGCACAAGCCGTCGACAAGTACGCACTCTTCATTCAGAGCACTCCCGATCATGTCGTCAATTCGGCCCTGAAGATGGTGATCTGGAAAGACGCCGAGTTTCGTCGTTGGCGCAAGCAGCAGCAATCCAATCCGGAACGTAAGGACGTCGCCACCTCGGCCAAGGCGGCGAAGGCATGATTCTGAGGTTGTTGCATTCGCGGCAACTCGTGGCCTCGTTTCTCGCGGCAGCAACGGGGATGGCTCTCTATCTCCGCGTGCCATTCCCGGAAGCAAACCTGTTCCTCCAAGTCATGGCAGTGCGGTCGGCGGCCGCCTTTCTGTTTTTCAAGTACTCCTACACTCTCTTTCTCTACACCACTCCTTTTATCGGCTTCTCCATCCTGTTTTCCGGAATGTACATTTTCGCGCTTAAGTCTCGTGCGCGAGCCCGCGCCGGCAAGCTTCCGCCCTATCCTGAGCCAGGCAAGCGAGTGGAACTGTCGTTGGTGCTCGGAGAGGTCCACGAACCTCGGAAGCGAGTTCCGTCAGAGCGCCCTTATTGGCTGACCATTCCCGAGCGAGGCCTGTTTACGGGAATCGCAATCGTCGGCGCCGTGGGCTCAGGGAAAACGGCCGGCTGCATGTATCCGTTCGCCGAGCAGATTCTCGCCTATCGAGCCGAGGACCCCCAGCGCCGCATCGGCGGACTTATCCTCGAAGTCAAAGGAGATTTCTGCGGAAAGGTCCGCGACATTCTCAACAGACATGGCCGGTCCGACGACTACGTTGAAATCAGTCTCGAATCGGAATACCGCTACAACCCTCTGCACAACGACCTGGACGCCTACGCGTTGGCGTACAGCATCGCTTCTCTGCTCAACAATATGTTCGGCCGGGGCAAGGAACCGTTCTGGCAGCAGGCCTACACCAACCTCGTCAAATTCATCATCCTGCTGCATAAAGTCGCTTTCGACTACGTGACACTTTTCGACGTTTACGAATGCGCGATCAACCCCGAAGTGCTCGAACGGAAAATCGCCGAAGCAGAAAGGAGACTGGTCGAAGCGGATTCAGCGCTTCTCAGCGAAGAAGAATATTTGAAGTTTCCGCGAGACCTCGAGCCATTCCGTTTCCGGCTCGATTCAGAATCGAACCGTTATCGGGCGGCGTTTACTCCTGGCTTAGCGGCAGTGTTGAAAGACAAAGAGATTCAGTGGGAGGCCGAGAACGCCTCACGCAAAGGTCCCGTTCCCGCGGACAAAAAGGAACAGCTCGAGGCGGTCAAGCGCTGGTACGACCACGATTGGCGGCGCATCGAACCAAAACTGCGTAGCTCCATCGTCGAGGGCATCTCGGTATTCCTTTCTCTATTCGACGACAACCCCGCGGTAAAGAGAGCTTTCTGCCCACCCGCGGAATGCTATGACTCTCAGGCGAATGTTGACGGTAAATTCGGAAAGCCCCTGCCTTCTCTCTCGTGGCTCATTGAAAATGGACGCCTCTGCGCTCTCAATTTCCCTGTCGCAATGAATGCTGGCCTTGCCAAGGCATTGGGCGTCATGCTGAAACTCGATTTCGAACGCGCCGTTTTGAATCGCGTTCCACAGATGGAAAAAAGCCGAGACTCCTATTTCCGCCAGGTTCTCTTTCTCTGTGACGAATACCAGCATTTTGCAACGGTCGGTGAGAGCGAACCCACCGGCGATGAAAAGTTCTTCAGCTTGTCCCGGCAGCCGAAATGCATTCCCATCATCGCCACGCAGAGCATCAGTTCCCTCAAGTCGGCTCTGCCCGGCGAATCCTGGCGAACGCTCCTCCAGACCTTTCGCACAAAAATATTTCTTTGCCTCTCGGATGATTTTTCAGCCCGCACCGCCAGCGATCTGTGCGGACGCGAAGACAAGCTGAAGGCCAGCTACAACCTGTCCGAAAGCGGTCACGATGCGCAGGTCAGCCTGCTCACCGGGAAGTCTCTCTCGCACCACGCCAATATCACCGCCTCCAAAAGCTACAGCCCGTATATCGACTATCGCTTCGATATCAAAACATTCATGGAGTTGCCCAACGCGCATGCCGTGGCCATGGCGTATGACGGGACGAATCCCCTGCCCCCGACGTTTTGCTACCTCAAGCCTTATTACAACGACCCGAACAAATCCTACTTCCAGCAACTCGCTGACGGAGAACTCTGATGAATGGCTTTGAAACCATCCTGCCCTTCCTTAAACCGATCGAGCACCTCATCCGAGATGATTCCATCAGTGAGGTCATGGTGAATGGACCCGACCACGTCTTTATCGAGAAAGCAGGTTTCATTGAAACGGTCCCGGGGATTCATCTGGGCGACAAATCTTTGATGGTCGCCGTCAAAAATATTGCTCGCCGTCTGGGCAGCGACATCTCGGATGCGAAACCCATACTCGATTCCCGACTCCCCGACGGAAGCCGCGTCGCAGCGGTCATTCCGCCTTGCAGCGTCAACGGCGTAACTCTAACCATCCGCAAATTCAATTCCCGCCACTTCGGGATCGATGACTTGGTACAGGCGGGCACGATGGAGCGCTGGCTTGCTCATCAGATGGAATCCTATGTCCTTGGCCGCAAGAACATTCTCATCGCTGGCGCTACAGGAACCGGAAAGACTTCTCTGTTGAACGTGCTAGGAAAATTCATTCCTTCCGATGAGCGCATCGTTCTCATCGAAGACACATCAGAGATTCATTTGGATCAGGACAACCTCGTCCGTTTTGAGGCCCGGCAGGCCGAAAACGACCTTCCCGCCATTACCATCCGCGATCTATTGAAAGCAGCGCTTCGGCATCGGCCGGACAGGATAATCCTAGGAGAAATCCGCTCAGGGGAGGCGTTCGACCTACTGCAGCTCCTGAATACCGGGCACTCGGGCAGCCTTTCCACCGTACATGCTGCCAGTGCGCGTCAGGGCTTGGCGCGATTCACGAGTTGCGTGTTGCAAAGCGGTGTAGAAATCCCGTACCGCGCCATCAAGACCAATGTCGGAGACTCCGTGAATGTCGTCATTCATCTTGAAAGACGGCCGGGGCAGCGTTTCGTTTCCGAAGTCATCGAAATTCATGGATACGACCCTGATCGCGACGAATACGACTGCGCGGTCGTTTTCGAATGTCATAAGGAACGGCAATGAACCAACCCGAAACCATTCCACCGGCGAAATACATCCTCGAGTCGTTCGAGCCAGCTAGCCGAATCGCTGTCCTTGCGCTCAATCGCGATTTCCGCGAGACCGTACAGCGCATCACCAGCGCCGAGAAGGCCGCCAGCCCTGAATTTCAGGCGTGGCTTCGTCACAAGAACGCGAGTGGCGCTGACATTTATATAGGGATGAATCCACTCAAGCATGATGCCCCGACACGAACCAAAAATGAAATAAAGGCGATTCGCCATGTCTATATCGACCTCGACTATGGTGGGGAAAAAGCACTCGCAGGCATCCAGAAATCCAGCCTGGTACCGAAGGCCAATTTCGTTCTAACGAGTTCGCCGGAGAAATTCCAGATCGTCTGGCAAGTAGAAGGCTTGACACTGGAGGAAGCGGAGGCTTTGCTTCACGCTCTGGCACGCGAATTCGGCGGCGACCCTGCCGCCACCGATGCCACTCGCGTGCTCCGGCTGCCCGGCTTTGCGAACAAGAAATACGACGCAGACTTCTATGTGGAGGCTCGCAGGCATGCTACCGCGACTTACCACCTGCGCGATTTCAAACTCCATATCGAAGGCCAGGATTCGCCGCGGCGCCACTATCCAGCCCGCACAAAACGAGAATCGGCGGGCCTGGCATTAAGTCAATCGGAACACGATTGGGCCTTCGCAAAACGCGCTCTCGCCCGAGGCGACGACCCCGAGGTCGTCATACAACAGATTGCAGATCATCGCTCAGGCGAGAAAAGTGATCCGCAATACTACGCGCGTCTCACCGTCACGAAGGCGCTTGCTGAGATGAATAGGCCGACACCAGCCGAGAAGCCCTCCAATGTTAATCGCTAAAAGGGACAACTATGAACCATCCTAATCAGGATGTCTTTCCAAGAAGCGAACCGCAGCGCAGCGAAGTCGAATCGCACTCCGGTTCCCCATGGAGTGAAGCTGATCCACAAGCCCTATCCCCTGCATCGATTGCTCCGATTGATGAATATGCCCGTAGAGCCGCTGCTGCCCCTGCGTTAAACCGCCGCCCTATTAACTGATCGGTGATTTATCATGGGATCTGACTTACCAGAGTATCACTGCGGCACAACGCTGATGCAATTCCCTTATCCCCCGCCTCCCGGTGAGATGCCTCTTCCGTCACAGTCGGAACAGTTCATCCTGTATTTGGCTCTGGTCGCAATTTTGACCGCACTGCTTTCTTCTGCAAGCTGTTCAAGATTGCATTTGCATTCATGCCCGACCGATTGGGGGATACGGATGGCAAGTGAGCAGGCTTCCTTCTGATCCGACGACCCTCCGCAAGGAAATCGGCGTCATCCTCGACAAGGTGACGAACCGGGACTCGCTGCTCGCGTTTATAGGGCATTAGGTATTCACTGGACCGGAACCATGAAGTCAAAAACGTTTCAACAACCCGATAGCGTACACTGATCCAAGAGGATCAGCTTGCGTGCTAGAAACTGCCATCGAAGAGAAGAAGAAACGCGAAGGCATGAAAGCTAAAAGGGATTTGCTTTTCGAGCGGTATGTCAAGCGTCCCATGGATACTCATCTCGCGCTCGAAATCAAGGTGCTTGACGATCAGTTAGCGGAGGGCATCAAGCCCACCAAGGCGAACTGTCGAAGCAGTTTTCGTGGTCACAACAAATGAAGCGAGAACTGCCTGTTACGTCTTGTACAGCGTGTGGCGGTGCTGGTTACAACATGAGAGTCGCAAACGGTGGTTGTTGCAAAACCAGCGACGAACAACGGTGCAACGGCGTGAACGCAATTGCTATCAAAACTGATTGGATCGATTGTGCACACTGCCAAGCAACCGGATATTACCGCAATAAAGAATGTCCGAACTAGAAAGGGGCTGGCTACCGATTCATGGACCTGAGGGACAAAGCAAGGGTTTAACGCGCCACTTCAATCTCCTTCTGGGCGCGCGTTACTGATGATGTGTTCCACCAACATGCACGCATCTGGAGAGTCGCTGTTCCTCGCTAGATCGAGACGGACTGCTCGCAGAGCGACGCGAACCTCCCGGTTATGTCACGTTACCGGAAACTTCGGGTCTCGCCGCTTTCGATACCAGATCGGCTACGACCCGTGCGGAGTGAGGTAGAAACACAATGGCCGTCCTCTTGATGGCCGCCGCTCTGTTAGGGGTGGGGCTCCTGGTGTTTTGGGTGGAACCCCTCTCTGTCTTGAGCGCGATCGAGCGGTTCACGCCCAATATTATTTATCGAGTTCGGACTCATCGTCCTGTGGTTGCGCTTTCCTTCGACGACGGCCCCCATCCAACTTTCACGCTCGAAGTCCTAGAGATTCTTCATCGGCACGACGCCAAGGCAACTTTCTTCCTCATCGGCGAACGAGCCTTGCGCCACCCCGAAGTGGTTTCCCAAATCAAAGCTGCGGGACACGAGGTTGGCAATCACTACTTCAGAAATGGACCGACTTTGGGCCACTCTGATGCCGACTTCGTTGATTAGCTGGTGGCGGACCGCACTATGTGGATTATTCGTATATCCGTCGTTACCATGCTTCGGGCGATTGTACTCCTGCTGCTCCGAACTAATTAGCTTCCGAAATTTCAACTGGGCAAGCTGAAGGAGAAAAAACAATGATTCGTGGTCTTATGAACTTCTTTGTGTTCGCAGGCTCGACCCTGCTCTTGCCCGTGTTCGGCTTCATGGCATGGGGCTGGGGAAGCAGCGATGAAAAGTTTTTGATGAAAGCAAAGCGCCGCTGTCACGAGCCGACGATGGAAGAAAGCAGCAGCCTTGCACCGTTGGGCGCTGATGTTATCTGATCCTCACTGCTTGTCGTAGACACTTTCCGAGTGGAAGTCCTTGCCGTCTACTGTCTTCCCCTTTACCTTCACCGTTGAGACCTTTCCGTCCTTTGAAACCTCTGCTTCGGCTTTCGCTACCTCTTTCCCACCCTTTTTCTGTGTCGCTTCCGCTTTGTTGGTTCCGACGAGCTTAATGGCGATGGTGTCGGCTCCTGCGGGCATTCCCGTACCCGTAACCGGGTAATCCTTCCCGTCGTACTTGACACAAAGGTATATTTTGCTCCGTCACCTTGCGCTACAACCGTCCTCGTCTGACTCTTGGGTGCGGGTCCGGGTTCGAATTTCGATTTTGCAAGATTAAGTTTCCAAGTACCCACAAAGGGATTGTCTTGGGCCAACAGCGGAACAGAAGAGAGCACAAGAAGAGAGAGCACGAACAGAGCGCGTTTCATTTGATTCTCCTTAAGTTTTGCCTCGGCTTCGATTCTGTTGGCTTCGGCGCTGGCGAATTATGGTGATCTCCGCGCTTCAAAATCAAGCTCTTTTATAGGTCCAACTATTTGGCAAAACTCACCAAATCGTTTGAAACAGGCGTCGGTTCAACCTATGTGGCGTCACCGCATGGCGAACAGAATCCGCTTCTCGCCGAACGCGAACACCGACACCACGGCTGCGTCGTTTTGCGTCGTTTTGTTGACTTATTGTCAGAATGAAATCTAAGATGAGCCGCTAATGGCGGATTCCTCCTCTCTGATTGGCCAAACAATCTCGCATTACCGCGTCATCGAAAAACTCGGCGGGGGCGGGATGGGCGTTGTCTACAAAGCGGAAGATACGCGGCTTCATCGCGCCGTTGGATTGAAATTCCTGCCGCCAGAAATGCTTCACGATTCCTCTGCTCTAGAACGCTTTCGCCGCGAAGCGCAGTCCGCCTCGGCATTGAATCACCCGAACATCTGCACAATTTATGACATTGGTGAGCAAGACGGTCAGCAATTCATCGCGATGGAGTTTCTCGACGGCGAAACCTTGAAGCACCGTATTTCTGGCAAACCGCTCGCGTTTCCCGAAATACTCGAACTGGCGACCCAAATTGCCGATGCGCTTAGGGCAGCGCATGCTCTAGGCGTCATCCATCGAGTCATAAAACCAGCAAATCTTTTCGTGACCAAATAGGGCAACGCCAAAATCCTAGATTTCGGACTGGCGAAGTTTGCTCCTGTCGCCGAGGGTCTTAGTGTCTCTGCGATGCCGATGGCAACGGAGGACACGTTGCTGACAAGCCCCGGTTCCACGGTGGGCACTGTTGCGTACATGTCTCCGGAGCAGGCGCGAGGAGAAGAACTGGATGCACGGACGGACTTATTCTCTTTTGGTGCAGTGCTCTACGAGATGGCGACAGGCCGGATGGCCTTTCCGGGTAAGAGTGCTGCGGTCATCCACGATGGGATTCTGAACTGCATACCGGTTTCGGCGTCGCAGCTCAATCATGGGCTTCCACCAAAGATGGACGAAATCGTCGGGAAAGCGCTGGAAAAAGACCGCAAGCTGCGGTATCAAAACGCCTCGGACATCCGGACTGACCTGCAGCGGCTGAGGCGTGATTCAGAATCAGCACGGATGTCAGTCGCCGCAAAAGGTCAATCCGCAATTGGCATCGGGAAAAAATGGAAGGTGATAGTCCCCGCAGTCATAGCTGTTGTAGCTGTGGCCGCTGGTGGATACTTCTATTTCCACCGCGCGCCGAAGCTCACTGACAAGGACACCATCGTCCTCGCTGATTTCACGAACACAACCGGCGACACGGTGTTTGACGGCGCGCTGCGGCAGGGGCTTTCCGTACAACTGGAACAATCACCCTTCCTGAGCATTATCTCTGACCAGCAAATCCAGCAGACCCTACGGATGATGGACCAGAAGCCCGATGCGAAGCTCACGCCTGAGATAGCCCGGGAACTCTGCCAGCGGACCGGGAGCGCCGCCGTTCTCGACGGCTCGATAGCCCAGATTGGCACGCCCTACCTTCTAACCGTTAAGGCGGTCAACTGCTCAAATGGGAGAACGCTGGCCAGCGCGGAAGCTCAGGCGAGCGACAAGAGCCATGTGCTCGAAGCTCTAGGAAAGACAGCTTCGCTAATTCGCAATAAATTGGGCGAGTCGTTGAGCACGGTGCAGAAGTTCGATACCTCTCTTGAAGAAGCGACGACGCCTTCACTGGAAGCACTTAAAGGCTTCAGCTCGGGTGTCAAAGTTCATACGACTGGTGAGGATGAGACGGCTATTCCGTTTTTCAAGCACGCTGTTGAACTCGACCCTAATTTCGCACTTGCGTATTCGTGGTTGGGCATCACATTCACCACTATCGGCGAACCCGGCGTGGCTGCCGATTACACAAGAAGGGCATACGAATTGCGCGACCGAGCGAGTGAGCCGGAGAAGTATTTCATCGCGTCTCGCTACCATAAGGCGGTCACCGGGAACATGGAAAAGGCCGAACAAGCGTGTCAGCTTTGGATTCAGGCTTATCCCCGCTCAGCGATGCCGCACATTCACTTGTCTGGGGCAATCTACCCGGTTACTGGCCAGTATGCGAAAGGGATTGAAGAAGGCAGAGAGGCAATCCGTTTGAGTCCGGACTTTTCTCCCTCCTACGCACTCCCGATGTTCGACTATATCGCTTTGAATCGGCTCGATGAGGCGAAGGCCACCTACCAGCAAGCTCTCGAACGCAAACTGAAGAACGCTTTCTTCCCTCTTCTCCTGTATCAGATTGCTTTCTTGCAGCACGATGCGGCCGGGATGGCCCAGCAGGTAGAACGGTCAGCGGGTCAGCCGGGTGTAGAAGACACCTTGTTGGCGAACGAGGCCGACACTGCCGCATTCTTCGGGCGGCTGAGGAAGGCACGAGAGTTTTCGCGGCGGGCGGTGGATTCCGCCGAACGGGCAAACAAAAAGGAAGCTGCTGCAACACACTCTGCTGTGTCTGGTCTGCGGGAAGCTTTGTTTGGCAATGCAGACGAAGCGAGAAGGCGTGCCGCTTTGGCAATGGAGCATTCAGCAGGCGTGGACGTACAGTATGGCTCTGCGCTTGCCTTGGCGTATGCGAGGGACGACAACCGAGCGCAAACGCTGACCGACGATTTGGGCAAGAGGTTCCCGGAAGCCACCATCGTGCAGTTCAACTATCTGCCAACTCTCCGCGCAAAAATTGCGGTCAACCGGGGAAACGCCTCTGAGGCCCTAGAGAGTCTCAAAACCGCCACCCCGTATGAGCTTGGATATTCGACTTTCAGTCCGTACGGTTGGACTGCCTTGTATCCCGTTTTTATCCGAGGAGAAGCCTATCTAGCCGCGCATCAAGGCCCCGAAGCCGCCGCCGAGTTCCAGAAAGTCCTCGACCATCGCGGAATTGTGGTGAACTCGGCTATGGGTGCAGTCGCGCATCTCGGCCTCGCCCGCGCTTACGCTCTGCAGGGCGACACCGTCAAGGCCAAGGCGGCGTATCAGGATTTCCTCACGCTCTGGAAGGATGCCGACCCTGACATTCCAATCCTCATCGCCGCCAAGGCGGAATACGCGAAGCTGTAATAACCCATGGAAGAAATGCACGGCCGTCGCATCGAATTGTGCGGACGATCCCATGCAGTTGCCCGGTAAATCGTGAAACTTGGGACTGTCGCTCACTTCCCGAGCAAATGAGCCCAGTCGAACGGGTCTCGCCGCGTTCGGCTACAGAGCGGCGGATTCGCTAAGTTCTTTAGAACTGCTGCGCGTCAAAAGGATAATTCCCGTATGGATCGTAAGTCGTTGAAATTGCTGATCTGATTTTCGCTGTATTCAAGAGTCTGAAACTAATCCCTGTGCACCAACGGCAGTTATGGTTGCGCCGAGTGTTCACAGCCGGGGATCGACTGGTTCGCTCTCCAGCGCCAACACGCCGAAGACACACTCGTGCACACGCCGGAGCGGTTCCCGCTCAACGAACCTTTGTAGGGATTCGATTCCGAGCGCAAATTCCCGTAGTGCCAGCGACCGTTTCGTCCCGAGACCTCTGGCACGCAGACGCTCAAGATGTTCCGGCGCTGTGTACTCCGGGCCGTAGATGATCCGGAGGTACTCACGTCCCCGAGACTTTATCGCTGGTTGAACCAAGCCTCTTCGATTTCGAGTCACGAATTGCAGAGGCTTCACGACCATGCCTTCACCGCCAGTAGCAGTCAGTTCCTCCCACCACGCAATCGCCTCCTGCTGGCTGCTGTCGTTGCTGAGATCGACAGTTTTGCAAGGAGTGCAGATAAAAAGCTCCGGGTCGGCGACGGCCAGCCGAGCCGCCAACTCCATGTGCCACCCATGATCCTTGTCAGAATGCACGATCCCCTCACTTGCCAGAACGTGGAATGGTGCGAGCTTGAGGTCCGTCAAGGAATGAACAGTCCAGCAATAGCGACGATAGGCATCCACGTATCGCGCTGCCATTTCACCCCGCTTCTCGTACCGAGAAAGAAGTTCGGAGGCTTCGCTCACGCGCTTATTCGCGCTGCTCAATGCTGCGACAGCAGCCGCCAATCCAGCACAGGCTGCAGCACCAGTTGGGGCGTATTGCTGCTTCAACAAATCCTGTGCCTTCGAAGACCACGGCATGAGTTCGCAATCAAGGCACAGCCAATCAGTTCGAAGCTCGTCCCACAAACCCGATCTGGTCACAGCCGCTTGCGCTCGGGATAGGAATTCCCGTTCTAGCGTGTCGTCATTGAAGAAACGCCTTCCCGTCCTCGTATAGCAAACTCCGATTTCGTCCTGCATAACGCCGAATCGGCGAAGTGCGGACTCCGTGTTCCGGCAGACGATCACAACGGCCCTCGAACCCATGTGCTTTTGTTCGCAGAACACCTTCTCCACATGTTCTTTTCGGTAGTACGCAAACGCCTCCGCAGGGTGCTCCAACAAGTCAGGCCGTTTGCTCGTTTCGCTCGGCGACATCGTTGGCGGCAAGTAGATGAGCCACTTTGGATTCGTCGCAAAACGACTCATCACCTCTAGGGCCGCGATAGCATTTTCTTCGCGAACGGTTAGGTTCCCGTGGAGGCGGGTTTCAATGATGCGTTTGCCGATGACATCTTCAATATCCAGCACGTCTTCATATTCCTGCTGCTGGGATAACCCGATCTCCGACGAAGACGCCGCCAATGGCTTAGCAGGTTCGTAGTAAGTTCGGCGAGCGGGAGCCGAGACCAATTCCTTTTCCGGGTAGCGAAGCGCCGTCAACTTCCCGCCGAACACACATCCGGTGTCGATGTTGATCGTTCTGTTCAGCCATTGTGGCTCAGCAATGGGTGTGTGCCCGTAGACGACCATCGCCTTGCCTCGATAATCGGCAGCCCAGTTGTACCGAACTGGAAGTCCGAACTCGTCGGTTTCACCTGTAGTCTCCCCAAATAGAGCGAACGAGCGGACGGCACCTGAACCGCGGCCTTGCATTTCTTCCCTCATCCCAGCGTGCGCTACTACCAATTTGCCGTCGTCAAGTACGTAATGGCTGATCAGTCCATCGAGAAACTCCACCAGCTTGGTCCTGAACTCAGGGGGTTCGCCCTCAAGCTGTGCGACAGAATCAGCGAGGCCGTGCGTCATCTTTACGTCTTTGCCACGGAGTTTTTGCAACAGCTTCATATCGTGATTGCCGGGAACGCACAGAGCGGCTCCGGTTTTCACCATGCCCATAACAAATCGCAGGACCTCTACAATTTTTGGCCCACGGTCAACCAGATCACCAATGAAGACAATCTTTCGACCTTCTGGGGCTGTCACTCGGTACTCGCTGCCGTCAGTCTCAACGGAATAGCCAAGACCAGTGAGTAGCTCCAATAGCTCATCGAAGCAGCCGTGGATGTCGCCAACAATGTCGAACGGCCCATGTTCATTTCGGCGGTTCGTCCACATGGGTTGCCGTTCGATCTCAAGCGCCTCCAAATCTTCAGGAGACTCGAACACGTGAACGCCTCGGAATCCCTCTCGGTCTAGGCCGCGCAATGACCTCCTCAACTGCTGCGCTTGGTTTCGAATGACATGCGGCCCAAACTCCCGGTTGGCGCGGCTTCTGTTCCTCTCACGGCAAAGCTTCTCCGGAAGATCAAAAACTATGGCAATCGGCAACACGTGAAACTCACGTGCCACAGCGATGAGTGGTTTTCGCGATTCCGGCTGGACGTTTGTGGCGTCAATAACTGTAAGCCGACCCGCAGCGAGTCGCTTACGAATGATGAAGTGCAACACTTCGAAAGCGTCTTTCGTGGCGGCTTGATCGTTCTCATCATCTGAAACGAGCCCACGGCAGTAATCGGACGACATCACTTCCGTGGCTTTGAAGCGCTGCCGGGCAAAAGTGGATTTCCCGCAGCCAGAAGGCCCGATCAGAACCACGAGAGACAGTTCGGGGATTTTGATTTTCACTGGCGGAATATCCCCATCTGCGTCGGCGCTCCGACGTGCGGGTCTACTTCGCCGATGGTCTTGAATTCCGTCGTGTACCCGAACCGCTTGCCGATCTCATTTGCCCATGTTTCGAATTCCCCACGCGTCCACTCGAAACGGTGGTCACGATGCCGGAACCGGCCAGCGGGCAACGTCTCAAACTTCACGTTGTACTCGGCATTCGGAGTCGTTAGCACGATCGTTTTTGGACGGGCAAACTCAAATAATACCCGCTCGAATGCCACCAGCCGGGGCGCATCAAGATGCTCGATGACCTCCGCGACAGCGGCAGCATCGAAACCGCCCAGCCGCTTGTCTCGATACATGAGTGAACCCTGCATCAGCTTTATCCGTTCTTTCTGATTCTGTGGCATCGTGTCAAAGTGGAGGCGTTCGGCCGCTGTTTCGAGGCTTCGGTATGAAACGTCCATCCCGACGATCTCTTCAAATTGTCCGTACTTGAGGAGTTCACGAATGAGTTTGCCTTCCCCACAGCCAAGATCAAGAACTCGCTTTGCACCGCACGCTTTCAGTTCCGCAACGACCTGAGCCAGACGAATATTGTGGAGACGAAGTGGGGCTTCTACAGTCTGTTCCTGCTCTTCCTTGGTCTCTTGCTCTGCGTCGGGATCGAGCGATTCGTCTTCCGTGAGCCGCGCCAATGCTTCTCTCGTGAGCTTGCGAAATCCGCGAAGATAACGGCTTACGATTGCTTCGCGCTGCGGATGTGCTTGCAACCACCCTTCACCATGTCGAAGCAGTTTTTCCACTTCATCTTTCCCCACCCAGTAATGCTTGTCGGAGTCCAGTACCGGGATCAAAACGTAAAGATGCGTGAGCAAGTCCTGCAACGTAACGTTCTTTGCAAGCTCAACCGTGTAGTAAGCCCCCTCACCCCACTCAGGGAACTTCTCGTCAAGAGGGTGATGTTCCGCGCTTACCATATACCCAAGCGGCTCGAAAAGCTGACGTAAGAATTCCTCACCGCCACGGCAAGGTACCACTGCGATTCGCGCAACGAGAGGTAATGGAGCATTGACAAGTTCAGGCCGATCTTTGCTGCTCCCTGTCAACGCCGAGCCGAATACCCGAGCAATGGCGACGCTCATAAACGACGAAGCCACATACGGACGGTCGTTAACATACTGCTCCAGCATTCCGCCCTCTCCTGCCGGCCCTCGCCTCGTGCGAACGAGACCCACTGGGTCAACGTCAAGCAGGAGTGCGGCAGTGCAATGGTCCGCTGACGCTTCCGGGTAAAACACATGCGCCTTCCCAAAAGACAACTCAAATGATTGTACGCGGCCGGGATTCTTGTGGAGCAGGTAACCTAAATCGGTTGCAGGCGACTTGGAATTGCTGATTGTCAGAAGCATGGCTGAGAAGTCATTATGCCCGAGCGGAGCACTTAAGCGACACCGCCACGGTCCTGACAGGTCTCAAATCGCCATCAGGTCGCCCAGAGAAATGAGCAGACATGTGGCAGATGGAGGCGGGTGGACCGTGATATATGTAGTCGGGCATGCCGCCAAAACTTAGACTGAAATCCCTGCCGCAAAAAGATGCCACGTTCATCGAGCCGATGGAATGCTTGGCGGTACCGAAGCTTCCAGAAGCCGCGAACTGGGTTTGGGAAGTGAAAATCGACGGTTACCGAGCGATTGCCGTCAAGTCTGACCGTGTAAATCTCTATTCCCGCACGGAGAAATCCTTCAACAGTAAGTTTCCTTATATTGCAGACGCGGTTGCGGATATGCCGCCCGGCACGGTCATAGATGGCGAAATCGCGGCGATCGACGATCAGGGCAGGCCAAACTTCAATCTGCTTCAGAATTTTCGGGCCGGCGCGAGCCGAATTCACTTTCACGTTTTTGATTTGCTCTGTTTGCGAAATCGGGACACGACTAAACTCCCGCTCATCGAGAGACGTGAACTGTTGAAAACACTGGCATTCAAGGACAAGAGAATAAAGATTGTCGATTACGTCGAGGCCCAACCGACCGAGCTTCTCGTAGCCGTTCGTGAGCAGCAGTTAGAAGGTATCGTTGGCAAGCGGAAAGACAGTCGGTATGAAGCCGGAAAGCGGAGCGGCGCGTGGATTAAATTCCGTGTCAATTGCGGGCAGGAACTCGTCATAGGCGGATACGTGCCGAGCACAGATGGATTCGACTCCATAATTGTTGGCTACTACCGCGGCAAAGACTTGATTTACGTCGCTCGCGTGCGTAACGGATTTGTTCCAGCGAGTCGGCGTCACCTATTCGAAAATCTGCGTCCTCTGGTAATTTCAGAATGCCCGTTCATCAATTTGCCTGAGAGACATCGCTCACGATGGGGCGAAGGTCTGACCGCTGACGACATGAAGAAATGCATTTGGCTCCAGCCTGAACTGGTGGCGCAGATAGATTTTCTGGAGTGGACCGAGAGCGACCATCTGAGGCATTCGAAATTCGTAGCATTGCGAGACGATAAGAATCCGCGAGACGCGGTTAAAGAAAGGTAGCCTAGAGAATTGAAATGACATCCGTTGATGTCGTTGATGTATACACGAGTCTTGAGAATGTGGGCGTCGAAATCTGGATCGATGGCGGCTGGGGTGTCGATGCAGCAGTGAGCCCTCCGGTAACATCTCGCGGCGTTATAATCGCATGGCACAAGGAGGACAGATGGCGGACATCAAGCGAATCAGCGTGCAACAAGCGCGCGCAAAGACAAAAGCAAACCAAGCCCTACTAGTCTGCGCCTATGAGGACGAGGCCAAATGCCGGATGCTAAATCTGGACGGGTCCATATCCTTCGCCACCTTGCAGTCCCGGGCGGCGTCGCTGCCGAAGACACAGGAAATCATTTTCTATTGAGGTTGACCCGGCGAAGCGAGCGCTGCCGGTCAGGCAGCCAAATATCAAGCGCAGGGCTTTACGAACGTCAACGTGCTAAAGGGAGGTGTCGAAGCGTGGAAGGCGGCTGGTTATTCAATGGTCTGAAAAAAGGAGCTTCATGGGCATTCCCAGCCCTTACCCTGCTAAGTACCCCCTCTGTGTTTATTATGCGACCTGACGGCCGACCAGCCAAACCGACCGATACCCTTCGCTCATTGCGTCCCAAAGCCAAGACAGACTAGCCTCGGCAGCCAACGGCCCTAGCCGTTTAGGATCAAGGCGAGTTGACGTGCCAACACCCGGAACTGGCGCGGAAGTGCAGTTCGCATCAACTTTGCCCACGTACTCCTGAGTCTTCGTATACCATCCTTTGTGATGAGGCAGCATGGCGAAGAAGTGAGCCTTTACTGACGAGATCGGCTCCGAGCTAGATTTTCGTGCGTTCACCTATCAGGATTTGTTTACCTCAGTGCTGCGCATTCCCGGAGTGGAGCACGAAGCGTATCTGCAGCAAAATCGTTGAATATCTGAAGACCGAGGCTGGCTACCGCATCGTTGATCTTTGCCCGGAAAGCGCAGAGTACCTGCGGAAGTTCGTGGGCGACCGCGAGGGACCGCTATTCCCGTCGCGCAAACGCACGAGCCCCCGGGAAAGGCGGCTCACGCTTTCCGTCGTTTCCGATCCTCGATTCTCGCCAAGTCAGGAGTCGAAGAGGACATTCGGAAGTTCTGGCTTGGGCATGAGAACAACGACATCACGGCGCAATATGCGGAACAGATACGCGAGGACAACGTTTGGCGACAGACCTTAGCGGCGAACGTTGGACTCGGATTTAAGATTCCGGCATTCGTTCCGAAGTCAATTGTCCGTAATGTCCGTAACAACCGTCAGGTCGTGGAAGTGGCAGTGGTGAGCTAAGTGATTGATGGAGCAGGAGAAAAGTGGTGCGCCCGGAGGGACTCGAACTCTCGACCTTCTGGTTCGTAGAAAGGCAACAGGGTCAGAGTTGAAAATCTATCTCGTTAGTTTGGCGTCGCTTACGAATCGGTGACCATTTGCTCTTCCCTTTCTTAATTGTACCCAATCTTGGACCCGCGCCATTCATTCGGGGCATGTTCGGTAAGGCGATTCTGGTAGCCTGGACAAGCAGAGAACGAAGTAGTTTACTGTGCTTGCCAGAGTGAACCGGCGCAGGCCCCGCCCGTCCCATCCAGGTCGTTCAGTGAGACTTTCAGGCAGAGGAGCCGCGCGAAACAGCGAAGAGGAAGTCCAAATCAGGCACGAGCGAATCAGAACGAGCTTGTCAACTGAGGAGGTTTTATGAGGACGTTTTCAAAAGAAGCAGTTGCGACTCTCCTTGTCAGCGCATTATTGGGGGTCGCCGTAGGATGTTCCAAACATTCAAACGACGAAACGATTGCGCAGGATGTGCAAAACAAGGTAGCAGCTGACCCTGTCGCGAAGAGCTCCGCTGTTAGCGTGACCGCTAAAGACGGCAAGGTCACGTTGAAAGGTACGGTCAAGGACCCCGCCACGCAACAGAGAGTGGAGCAGATCGCGCGCGAAGAACCGGGAGCTACAGGCGTGGACGATGAGACTGCGATAGTGCAAGAACAAGCTGTCAATACGCCAACAGCGGTGCCCGCTCCTCCGCCTGTTGAGCAGCCTAAACCTGAGCCCATCATTGTCCCTGCCGGTACGGCACTTACTGTTACAGTGGATCAGGCTTTGAGTTCCAAGAGCAGCCAGGCCGGCCAAGCATTCTTGGCTACTTTGGCACAACCGGTGACGGTGCACGGAAAGACGGCGATACCCAAGGGATCGAGTGTCACGGGCACGGTGGTTGCGGCTAAGGCGAAAGGCAAAATAAAAGGAGAGGGCGAGTTGGCCCTTTCACTCACGAACATCACGATCCACGGGAAAGGCTACGCGATCAAGACTGGCACGCTGGACAGCACGGTGAAAGGGAAAGGTAAGAGGACCGCTGGGACGACTGGGGGCGGGGCCGCGGGAGGTGCGCTGATTGGAGGGTTAGCCGGTGGAGGAAAAGGAGCCGGGATTGGCGCACTGGTGGGTGCTGCTGGAGGCTTGGTGGGAGGTGCATTGACTGGGAACAAGCAGGTGGAGATCCCGGCAGAATCGGCGCTGACGTTCACATTGTCTAAGCCGCTGACCCTCCGGCCTCGCGCGGAATGATTCGACTCTCGATTCGGGGAATCGTCGGGACGGGTTAAAAGATAGTGAGCCACGTATGGACGTGTGTTCGCGCCGTCGTCGATGCGGCGATTCGCATAAAGGAAAAATTTCGAGATAGAAGTACAGCTGAGGTACACGTGGACGTGCGGCATCAGCTTGCGCGGCCACAAAAACCTCGCTTTTACTGTGGAAATTGGTGCGCCCGGAGGGACTCGAACTCTCGACCTTCTGGTTCGTAGGTTTGGGTTCTGAATTCTAAGAGCCTTATCGGTGTGTCAGTTACGGGCGGCTATTTTGAAATCTACCCCCTTAATTGGGCTACATGGGCCACAGCACTTGAGATACTGCGTCGCGCATTTCATCTTGTCGGGCGGGCGGATGGGAGAAATAAGGATTTGAGTCACTCATAGACCACAATTCGCACTGCCGAAATTACTTCAGCTTGGCGTATTCGGATTTGGCAGCGATGAGGATGGGAATATCGGGGTCAGCGTCTTTCCAGAGCGCGAGAAAATTCATACAGGACTGCGCCGAAAGAGAACAAGTCTGTCCGCGCATCCAGTTCTTCGCCCCGCGCCTGCTCCGGCGACATGTAAGCCATGGTACCCATTGTTGTTCCGGGGCTGGTCAAAGGTTCTCCCGCTGTGACGGTAGGCATCTTCGACACCCCGACGCTCGGACCAGAAGGGACCACTTTCGCCAAACCGAAATCGAGAACCTTGGCGTGACCGCGCTCGGTCACAAAAATGTTGGCCGGTTTGATGTCGCGGTGAACGATTCCTTTGGCGTGCACCGCAGCGAGTGCGTCTGCAATTTCAATCCCCAATTCAAGCACTTCCTCCCTCAAGCGGAAGCGGTTTGCCTGAAATGTGGTGCTTGAGCGTCTGCCCATCGAGAAACTCCATAGCAATGAAAGGCTGAGCGTCGTGTTCGCCGACTTCGTAGATGGTGCAAATGTTTGGGTGGTTCAGAGCGGAAGTAGCCTGTGCTTCACGGTCGAAGCGGCTCAGAGCTTGTGAATCTGGGGCGAATTCGTCAGGTAAGGCAACGAAGCGATGCAGTTTGGTGTCTTCAGCTTTATAGACGACACCCATCCCTCCGCCGCCGAGCTTTTCTAGAATGCGGTAGTGCGAGATGGTTTGGCCAATCATGGGCAGAGACTGGCGCAATCTTAGTTTTCACCGTCAACCAAGTCAACGAAGACAGGCGAAGACAGGCTGCTATTTCAGCTTCGCGTACTTAGCAGCGATAAGGATAGTTTGCAATGGTTGTGCCACTCTAAACGTCTGGACAAAGAAATGGCCACCATAGTTGAAGGTGGCCATTTCGATTGAGCGTTGTGCGGTTCCCTAAATTTTTATCGGCGACACGTGACTCGCCACGCATTGCCACTTGCCATTCGGCATCTTTACCCAGGTGTCAGTCCAACGCACGTGTTCATCCATAGGCTTTCCCGACTCATCGGTTCCCTTAGCTTTGGAGGCACCCGTAGCGATGGCCGTATCCCCAAATACAGTTACTTTCACATCTTCGTATTCCATGCTGTCATATTTGCTGGCTTTCGCGTTTGCCAGCAATTGGGCCCTGTCAGTGAGTTTTCCATCGGCTCCCGTTCCAATAAACTTGTCGGCCACCAGCGGGGCGACCAGGTCAGGATTATTTGTTTTTTGTGACTGAAGCTTATTGTTGTTCCAGCGCCGCTACAGCTTTCTCAGTCCCGCCAGTAGTCTGGGCTTGCGACCACGCGACGCTCCCGAGTGAAAGCAAACCAATGAAACACCACATCAAAGTTTTCTTCATAGCCGTCCTTACTCTTTTGAGATTTTGTATAAAATTGGCCGGAGGTCCTATCGCTATTGGATATACGTTGCTTACCGACTTGTCTGTCCTGAATTGCACAGTCAGCAGTCAGTAGTCAGCAGTCAGTAGCATAATTGATATCTAACACGCACTAGCAGCTACCTACCTTCTCTTGACCAATGTACGACGATGTTATACACTGTTATGTATGCGAAAGAAGCTTACAGCCATACGGCTTAAGCCTGAACAGCTTCGAAAGCTGGCGAAGATTGCAGTCCGAGAAGATGTTCCTGTTTCTTGGCTGATTCGCAAAGCGATTGATGAGTTTCTGAAGCGCAAGAAGTAAGCGGAGCGCCACGGTGCTAGCCGCAATCTCTCACAGCTTGGCAAAAGAGGATCGTGTTTGCTCAAGTGGGGAGTTGCGAGATCGTTTCGCGACGTGCTGTGATGTAGCGGTTCCGTTTTTTTACTTGGCGGGAGAGTTTTCCTCGCTACGAGGC
>WNFR01000850.1_pt1 | contig 38982 bp, 40 predicted proteins | sample 5400221 | NCBI WGS metagenome assembly WNFR01 (sample SAMN13153357, study PRJNA577476) | soil metagenome | isolation source: 40 cm soil under Madrone tree | place: USA:California | collected 2016-06-14 | reverse complement strand
GATCACGCACTTCGCGCATCGCACGCACAGGCGCGTAAAAAACCATTAGTAACAGTCGCAGCCAATCAGCCATAGAGAATTCAACCATCGACCCTAAGGATTCTCATGTCCCTGTCCTTCCGGAAATTCTGGATTGAAGTCCGCCGCCGGCGGCACACTTGGCGAGATATTTTCATGATGAATCACACTTGCGGCGGACAAAGGCCAGTAGCGAAACAGCGCCTTTCCATAAATATACTTCTTCGGCACTAATCCCCAAATTCGCGAATCGCTCGAATTATCGCGGTTGTCACCCATTACGAAGTAGTAATTTGGTGTGACATAGATCGGGCCCTGACTTCGGTGCGCTAGATTTAAGTGTGGATCGAGGTAGCTCTCTTCCAGATCGCGACCATTAACTCTAACTACGCCTTCGCGAATGTCCACAGACTCGCCAGGCAGTCCAATGACACGCTTGATGTAGCTCTTCGAAGGATCGTTTGGAAACCAGAAGACAACGATGTCCCCACGATCAACCTTGGGGGCCCAGCGATAGTCGTCGTAATAGATTAGTTTGTTTACAAAGATCCGTTCGCCATCATGGAGCCTGGGCAGCATCGAGGTGCCCTCAACCTTTACTGGTTGCACAACAAAAACGACGACCAGGGCCGCAATCATCAACGCAAAAATGAGATCCCGGAGCAGGAGTCGCGCTTCTGACCAAAGATTGTCGCGCGAGGCATCTTCAGGTCGTTGCACCTGAATATCTTTGTCATCTTCTATGTGAACGCCACCGAACGGTGGTGGCCGGCGTCTTCTGATTCCGAACATAATTAATGAGCTGAGTTCCTGGGCAAGACCTTTCAGATAAAATCGCTAAGTGCTGTGCATCAAAGCAAATTTGAGGTTAGCTTTCGCTCTCGCGCTTGTCAAACGCGTATTTGATGTGGATCCGATAGCTAACGTCAGTGTCAGCGAAACCCAAAGAGGGTCGCGCGGCACAGGTCTCTTTATTTAGGGAATAATGAAGGTCTATTGGAAAAAATCTCTGCGTTTCCTCGGCGTACTCGGCGTCTCAGCGGTGAGTTCATTCCTGGGCTCAATTTCACCGCCGAGTAGCGGAGTACGCGGAGGATGCGCAGAGAAATTGGCATTTGCCGCTGGGTCGGTTTCTCTCTTTCGCTTACTCATTGCTCGTTGCACTGATCCGAATCGAGGGGAACAAGCTGAATGTGCGCAATGCCACTCCCGGAACTGCTAGCCATTGGAACGCTCGCCGTGCTGTTTACTTTACACACGATCTGCGGCTTTCCCGTAGTCGATCCTTCCACCGTATACGTTCCGCTTCCTGCCATACTCATCATCCCTCGGTTTACGCTGTAGCTAAAGGTCCCGGTCGTTGCGCTGGAAGGAACAAACTTAAGCGGATACTGCAGCAATGGGTGAGTGCCTGTGACGGTAAAGGGCTTTTCCAGGCTGCAGATGGTCCCGGAGTAAACCACTGGGCCATCCTGTCCGCTAGCGCTGTAACCCGGAGTTGTCCAGTCCGTGAGGTTGAAAGCGTACTCGCCCATGTCGTATTGGAAACCCTTTAATACGTCAAACAGCGAACCGATGCCTCCGGCGCCGCTCGGCGCGCTTCCGAAAGTCAGACCCCCGAAGAATATGTTGAGCATCGAATTCAGACCGGCTTCCTCCGGTTGGGCTTTTATGTAGACGGAAAATTCTTTGGCGACCGGCTTAGCAGTGTCCGGCAAATCCCGTTTTTGCGGAGCGCCAAACAACTTATACTCGGCTACCCCATCCGATCCCGTCCATCGACGCATGCTGTTGGTCCCCTCGGAATTGAAAAGCACCAAATCGGGAAATCCCTCTCCACCCTCTACCGTCATCTCCGCTCCCGCGATCGGGCCTTTCGGCGGAAAACTGAATGAAATCCCCATTGCATTAGCAGCGAAACTCCCTAAGCACGCCGCCAATTCGTTTCCATTCGGGATTTTATCTGGAGCGGAGTAGAGCTGTAATTCAATCCTTCCATCTTTGCCGCGATTCGTATCGTGTGTACGGATCATCGGCGCAGGATCCTGACTTGGTTCGATCTCCATCGCTGCCAGCTGGAGCATGAAGCTGATCGCCACAGATAGTAAGTTCAACTTGGTTATGGCGGCCGAAGTTTTTTCGACCATTTTCGTCGGGACTTCCAATACCTTTTGTATTTTTTCCATGAGGCCGGGAAGAGCTTTTGTCATTCCCGGAAGCTGCACACCACCACCAAGGCCCTTGTTCATCAGCCAATTCGTCCAATAGGTGGAGTCGGCGTCGCCCATCCTTTCTGAACAAGGTGGTTGAGAAGAGGCTCCTCCCCCCGATTTCTGAAAGAGCACCATGGTGAAAGCAGCAGGTTCCCGAATCGATCCAATCGTTTTCGTTATAGTGCCCGCGGCTTGAAACAATGCTCCTCGCATCGCGATCCACCCGAGCATCTGAATGGTCGGCAGATCGATAATCACATTGTCCGCTGTTACTGCCGCGTCCTGAATATCCAGACGCGATGGCCAACGCTTTATTCTCTCGCGCACAAACATGGCCATTAAACGCACGTGTGGGTCACCGCTCTTCAGCGCAAGTCTGAGGTCATTGAGAAGAACGGCACCGAGCGCTCCTCCTTCCAGTTCGGGCGTTCCGGTTGCGAGGAGGCGGCCTGCGTCGCTCATCGGAATTCCCCGTCCCGGCTGATCCAGACCAGAAGCATACCAAAGCTGCCAATAGCGCGGCCCAATCGGGTCGTCACCAGTGTTGCCAAGCGATGCTCCGTCCTGGCCCAAGACCGGTATTCCCAAAGCGTCATAAAGACTGAGCCAGCCGGCCAATCGGGTGATGGGAGATACGAGTAAATCGGCAAAATAAATAGCTTGCTGTTCCGGCGTTCCTTTGTTCACGGAAGCTATCTTTGGCGGCGCAGGCAGATCCGGCGCTACAGTACTTACCGCCTGCCGGTGTTGGGACAACTTTGTGGAAAAGTTGCATCCCAAGATCATCATTAAGCTGAATACGACAGCTAGCCAATGCCTGCCTGTCATAGATTTTTGATCTCCACTTCCCTGTATATTTATCTCCTGCCTTCACGTTTATGAAATTTCCAAACAGAACTAAGGAACGATGCAGTTTTCGATCTCAACGTAACCCCTCAAACCATCACCAAATCCGCGGACAGTTCCTTCAACAACTGCTTCTTGTCCACCTTTTATTTCAGCTAAGCGGGAACTTTGTGATTTGTTGAAATAGCATCGTGTATGAGCATAACCTGCCGCCGGGGAATGAAATGTCAGGGTAATTCTGCCGTCTTTCAGAACATCGATTGAATTTACAGTGCCATTGACGCGAATTCTTTTCCCACCGTACATCTGATTGGCGCGAACTTCGTTTCCTTCAAACTCCATGACCAATTTACCTGCGTTAACAGTTGACGCAGGAGCATCTTCAAGGCTAGTTGGCTCCGTAGAAGGTTGCGCGGCCATCGCGGTAACAGCGGCAGATTCTCTCTCGATGCTTAATCCCTGATCGGTAAAGTTGATCTTGTCTGGCGAGATGCCGGTGACCGCTAGCAGATTTAACCCGGCGAGTTGTTGGCTGACCTTCAGGGTCTCGGCGCTGTTCAATTGCTTTGCTTCCTGATACGTGGCGAGCGCAAACCCCGCATAGAGCACGAGGGTTTCATACATCTCTTGCTTCTGCCTGTCGGTAACGCCATTCAAGGCGTTGCCTTCGACCAACGCCTCCGCGATCGTATTACGCAATTCGACCATCTGCGGGTCGGAAGGTTGTCCCGCATCGTGATAGACGCTTGCATTAGTAGCGAAGAAGAAACTCAGAGCAAGCGCCAGATCATTAGGTTTGCCGGCTGCTCGCGCTCCCTTATCGAATTCCTGCAACAACGTCTTCAGCAGAGTGAACACCGTCTCGTTGTTAGGGTCGGGTGGGGCTGCGAATAGGTTTGCTATTTCCCTCGTTTTGAGTTGAGTACCGGTCGAACGAAAACGTACTGCGGCGTCATTGAATCCAGCAGAAGTGTCATGTGCAGCGGTCGTTATATCGCTCTCCGAATGCTTAGCTCCAAGTCTCTTCTCCTGTCGACGCCGCGCTAACCGATCCATGACGATGTTTGTGATCGTCGCGCTTGCAGGATTATTCCAGTTGCCACCCAGACGATCCGAGTACTGTGCGACAACTGGCCCACACGTCCGAGTACTGTGCGACAACTGGCCCACACGTAACCAGCAGCAGCGAAATCAAGATGCACCAGCGAGTCAAACGCGCACGTTTCTTAGCCATCTCTCCTGTCTCCTCTTATGTCGGATAAAGCCCACTTGATAGGTGCGATGAAATCGTTCACACCAAGCCGTTCACACCAACGTCATTCACACCACAACGTCAGGGTTTTCACCCCGCTAGGGGTGTGATGTTTATAGCACTGGACGCCCAACCCACCTCCGCCGTTCGGAGGGGCGGAATGACATTGGCTGAGTACCTGTCAAGTTGAGTTCCGCCCCTCCGAACGGCGCCGGGATTTCGTTGTACCGGTCTATAAACATCTCACTCCTAAAGGAGTGAAACCCTCAACATCATGGGCCAAAGCGCTGCCGATATTCGATCGAGGTGATGAAAGCCTTGACCATCTCGGCGTTAACGAAGTTGCCGTTAAACTGATTCAGCTTGCCCAACCAAAAGTTGTAGCCGGCGAAATCCGAATCGGGTGGATCGTTCGGGTTTCGTCTCAGGTACCCGAAGTATTGCATCAACACAAACGCGCGGTTGGTTTCCTGTTGCGTGAAGCTCGAGTTTTCCGCCACTCGCCGCAGCGCTCGCCCGCGCGCCGCTGTGTCGGTCGTGTCACCCGCGCCGGCAAACTCGTTGATTACCGACGTCCGCTCTCCCGAGTTTGGTATAACTCCGGCATTCGCATACAAAGCATCAACAAATTGCGTTGGCGTCATAATTGTCGGAAACGCCGTCGTGAAACGCGCACGCGAAACGAACGCCAGCGCAAACGCGACTTTGTTGCTCTCCAACTGCGCCTGCCAATTACCTATCCCAACCTGGACCCCTAACGCTACCTGCTGAGAGTCCGGCAGAAATTCACCAAACGTAACCGGCACCGGCGCCCCTGGCAAATTGCCATAGGATTCTTTGTACATCCTGTAAACGAGATAACCGGTCTCCTGGAATTCGATTGACAGGAAGAATGCTGCCGACCCGTTGATGCGCTTGACCTCGATACACGACTGATTGGAACCGCATGAGGTAATCTCATTCGCCCAAAACGCCAGGCCCGCAGCATCAGGCTCACGACTCAGAAAGTCGTAGTATTGCTCTTGCACAAAGAATTGCGCATTAGCATTGTCGAGCGGATTAGTAGTGGGCGTCACGGTGTCATTGTCGGTGATCGTGATTGTTGCGTGCGGATCACCCGAGACGGGTGCGCCGCCGTTTGGGTTACTGAGCCCCATGGAGAACGTTTCGTTGCCCTCGACGTAGGCATCGTCATTAATCAAAACAGTAAAGCTCTTAGTGGTTTCGCCGGGGTTAAAGGTCAGGATGCCGGTAATAATAGTGTAGTCGCAACTAATAGATGCGGTTCCGTGGACCTCTTGACACGGAGCCTGGGAAAAGGTCTCGATGGGGACAAACCAACTAACGGTGGAGATGCTCGAAGTGTTGTTGCTACGAATAACGGTGATGGTAAGAGCGCCACCTCCCTCGGCTGCAGTGTAACTTGGACTGGAGAATGAAAAAATGGGAAGTGCGGTAGCGACAAAGTCGGCCGTTTGATTGGTGCTGGCATTAAAAACATTCGCACTCGGTGGATTAAAACTAAAGCCAAGTTTCGTGGGCGTCACCGTATAGTTCCGGCCGGCCGGCAGGTTGTTAAATGAGTAGCCGCCATTGGCTTGTGTCAGAACGCTTAGGGTTTTTCCTCCAGTCAGTGTCATCGTCACATCGCTCAAACCGCTCGCGCTCAATGTCACCTGACCGCCGATGCTGACGATGTTGGGGCCGAAATCTCGTCTGACATTCTTTTGCAGATTGTTCACGGCTGCAGAACCGAAGGTGTAACCAAGGGCCACGACTGAAACTGTGTAGCTGTTGCCAACCGTCAAGAGGCCGAATGTGTAACCACCACTAGCGTCGGTTGTCGTCGTCGCAGTCGGAACACCGGAAAGGTTAACGGTTGCGCCAGACAGAGGATTTCCATTCTCATCGGAGACGCGACCGACAATTGTCGGATCGGCAATCATGGAAACCCAACCATCAGTACCACCGCCCCCGTTCGTTGGCTGGAACGGAAATACGGTCACGATGCTCGCATTTGTGCTGCCGGTCACAAACGCGTTGCCGGCGAAATCCAGGGCGATGCCAAAACTGCCACCAGTTACGCCGGAGAGGATCGTTGAATAAACGACTGCAGTACCCGCGGGAGTAAACTTCGTCACAAATCCAATGCCGGGATTTGGTGTCAGTAGATTGTTGGAGATCGGGAAGTTGGGACCTGCCACACCAGTGACGTACGCGCTGCCTGCGACGTTCACCGCAACGCTCTTGCCGAAATCATCGCCAGTGCCACCCAGATATGTGGAGTAGATCAACGATGAGCCGGTCGCGTTTAGCTTGGACAGAAACGCATCATTCTGCCCCCCAATGACGCTCTGAGAGGCGTTGGCCAATGGGAAGTTCGTCGAAGAGGTTGCACCGGTAATGTAGGCGTTGCCCGACTCGTCTATCGCAATGGCTCTACCGGGATTGAGGGAGCCCTCGGCGCCTCCGATGTCCTTGGCACTGCCGCCAAGATATGTAGCGTAGACGCGCGAAACGGCGCCCGAAAGATTCGTGTTGAACTTTTCCACGAAGGCGTCAGCACTGCCACCACCATAGGTTGTTTGGAAGGCGCCTGGCGTGGCGAAGTTGGTTGTAGTGGAATTCAGGTTGCCCGTTACATAAGCGTTGCCGGCCACATCCGCAGCGATTGCCCGGCCTTCGGCGGAGCCCGTGTGGGCCAGGAAGGTTGAATAGACCAACGACGAGGCGCCCGAACAATTCGTACATAGCTTCGTCAGAAAACCAGAGTTGAAATTGGTGGGTTCGAAAGCGCTGGCCGTCACTGGAAAGCCAGTGCTGGTCGTGCCGGTCACATAGGCGAAGTTTTGGGAGTTGTTGGCCCAGATGCCACACCCGCGGGCGCCGAAATTGCCGGAGAGGTAGGTCGAGTAAACCAATGCCGAACCCGCAGCGTTGATTCTCACAACGAATGCATCCTCGTCAGTTCCACCACTGTATGTGCTATCAAAAGCGTTCACTACAGGGAAATCATTTGATGCCGTCCGACCCGTAACATAAGCGTTTTGTGTTCCGTCTACAGAGATGTCGATGCCGGTCTCCGTGCTGCTACCACCAAGGTAAGTCGAGTAGACGATAGCCGAGCCGGTCGGATTGATCTTGACGATGAAGGCGTCTTCAGTACCGCCCAGCGTTGAATCCAAAGGCGAGACTGTAGGAAAGATAGACGAAGTAGTATCGCCGGTTATGTAGGCGTTGCCGGCATCGTCCACGGTGATGGCGTTGCCAACCTCTGTGCCGTTGCCGCCAAGATAGCTGGAATAGATCAGTACCGGATCGATGACGAGCGATCGCGTGTGGTCGTAAGCAGCCACTTCAAAGCCAACCTCTCCAGAACTTTTCAAGACATAGTTGCCGGCAACTTCCTGCCGCGTTCCACGAGCGAGTTGGTAGACCATAGTAGACGAGATCGACGCCCTTGTAGATTTCATGGTAATAGACGCGTCCATATGTCGACACATTGGTGCGCCAGTTCCGAGGATTCTTGCCGATAAAGTAGTTGGTCTTTCCAGGTAGTTGATCGAGACCTTCAATCCTCGCGTGTGGGTTCGCGTTCACAGCTGTCATTCTCAAGACATCATTCGTGGCTCGCCCTCGCTCATTGTCTCCACGTGCCGGTTTGTTGCCTTGTCCGCTACGATGCAGCGAAAGCACTGCTTCGGTCGAGGTTAGAAACAGACTGTAACCGGAGCCGCGAGAGAGAAACTTGACGTGGCCATCTGTCTGTCCCTGGTTGATTTCAAAACTTAGCGGCAGCTTACCGTAAGCTTCGGCTACACGCACTCTGGACGTCTCGTCAGTCGCGACCGGCGCCACTGGCGCCGAAGGAATTGGCGCCTCACCGAGCCGAACTAGGTCCTTCCTTCCAGGTCGACCGGTCGATGCCCCCGCAGGCCATAAGGCAATAGCCAGCGCGAAAGCCGTGAGGATAGTAATAAGGACAACATTTCTCTCTTGAGTGATACGCATGATCGTCAAGCTCCTTCGCAAAACTAAGATAAAGACTGATCGCCACTCGAAAACATCTGATGGGTTCCATCCACGCCTCACCAGCAAAAATGGATGAAAGATGCCGGATGCTTTACAATCTCGTTAGCCCAGCTAATAACCTCAAAGTCACTTCGGAATCGGCGGGCATGCGGCGCATTCGTAGGGATTTCAAATCGAAGGTGGCGGTGAAACTGAATCGGCCCACAGAAGCCATGGGGTTTCCCTTCTATTTGTCTACGCGCAGGGGCGGAGAGAATCGGCTCACGCACCTAGTCTTTGCCTGCAATTGAGGAAGTGAGCTAAGAACCTGGAGAGTGGATGCCGTCTGAGTCCGATAGTGTTACTCAACTACTCGTTGATTGGGGAAACGGTAACCAGCAGGCGCTGGAGGAGCTGTTGCCTCTGATCTACAACGAACTGAGGCGTTTAGCTCACAACTTTCTCTATCGCGAGAGGCCTGGCCACACGTTACAAACCACTGCTCTTGTACATGAGGCCTACCTCAAGCTGATCGATCAAAGAGACGCACGCTGGCAAAACCGCGCGCACTTCTTTGCTATCGCGGCGCAGGCCATGAGGCGAATTCTGATTGATAGCGCTCGCAAGCATGCGGCCGCAAAGCGTGGTGGTCCGCAAGAGAAACTAGCGCTTGACGAAGCCGCTAACGTCTCGCTCGAGCCTGACAGCAATCTGCTGGCGCTCGACGAAGCGCTTAAGTCGCTGGCTATGATTGATCCCCAACAGGAGCGGCTGGTCGAACTGCGATACTTTGGAGGGCTTACCATTGAGGAAACCGCCGAAGTTATGGATCTCTCACCAGCGACAATCAAACGCGAGTGGGCCATGGCGCGCGCGTGGCTGCATCAATCAATTGCTGAACACGCCGGATGAGGGCCCTGGCGTCTGAAAAAAACAATCCGAGCTATTTGAGCCGAATGGCTGAGGCGTTGCGCGTAGACGTGTAGGAGAGATACTCGGAAGGTGACGATATGGCAGCCGGGTGGCTACGAAAAGTCAGAACCGGGAGCGGTAGCGACCGGGTCGATACCGTAGTCGAGGATCTCGGCAACAATCCGGGAGCAATAGAGACTGTGCGAAAAGTCCGTCGAGTGAGGAAGAACACAAACATGATAGCAACTCAATACAGTACCGCGAGCGAAGCGACCGGATGCCGCCACTCAACCACCGTTTTAAGAGTTCTTGCGATTATCGAGTGCCGGCATCCGGTCGCTTCGCTCGCGGTACTGTATTGGGTGGCGACACCAATCGAATAATTCATGCTCAATCGCCAAGTTTCTACCCACCCGCTAGTAGCCACCGGGTCAAACCGTAGTCGAGCATCTCGGCAACGACCCGGTCGCTACCGCTCGCGGTTCTGACTTTGTGTAACCGCACGGTATGTCAACGACTCTTCTTAAATGAATCCTGAAAACTGGCAACAACTAAAGCGGCTGTTTCATACCGCGCTCGAGCTCGGACCGGAGGAACGAACCGCGTTTCTCACAGAGGCCTGCGACGGCGACGACGAGTTGCGCAATCGAGTTGAAAAGTTGCTCGCTTCATACGAGAACGCAGGTTCATTTCTCGCCTCGCCGGCGATTGTTGACGCAGGCGTGATTTCGCCTGTTGCTGAGACTGAGAGCGATGGCTCTAACGACCGCATCGGACAACGTATCGGCCCCTACGAAATCCTCCGCGAGATTGGTCATGGCGGAATGGGAACTGTCTTTCTCGCGGTGAGAGCCGACGACCAATATCGCAAAGAAGTCGCCGTCAAGATCGTGAACAAGGGCATGGATACGGACACAATCCTGCGCCGGTTTGTAATGGAGCGTCAGATCCTTGCCAATCTCGAACACCCAAACATTGCCCGGTTGCTTGACGGTGGCACGACCGTCGATGGTCTTCCTTATTTTGTAATGGAGTATGTGGAAGGCGAAACAATCATTCGCTATTGCGACCAGCATCGACTTCACACGCTGGAACGGCTTCAACTCTTTCGCCAGGTTTGTTCAGCCGTGCAGTTCGCGCACCAGAACTTGATCGTTCATCGCGATCTCAAGCCCAGCAATATCATCGTCACAGCAGACGGAACGCCCAAGTTGTTGGACTTCGGAATCGCCAAATTGCTCGGCTCCGATTTGCCTGAGGCAACTGCCACAGTCGGCCGTTTGCTCACACCTGAATATGCGAGCCCGGAACAGTTGCGGGGTTTACCAATTACCACGACCAGCGACGTTTATTCATTGGGCGTCGTTTTGTACGAGTTATTAACCGGCCATCGGCCTTTCAATTTTGAGAGTCGCTCGCCTGAAGAAGTTGCGCGCCTGATCACCGCCGGCGAACCGATCAAACCCAGCGTGATCATTACCCACACCAACAGCGCGCGTCATACAGACGACGTCGAACATCGCTCTATCACACCGGAAGCAATTAGCCACATGCGTGATGGCAACGTTGACAAACTACGCCGCCGGCTGGCGGGCGATCTGGATAACATCCTGCTCAAGGCCTTGCGGAAAGAACCCGAGCGCCGCTATGCGGCCGTGCAGGACTTGTCAGCAGATATCCAGCGCCATCTGACCGGACTGCCTGTGCTGGCCCGTGAAGATACATTTGCATATCGTGCAGGCAAATTCATCCAGCGCAACACGGCGAGCGTGGCGGCGGCAGCCGTTGTAGCAATCACTTTATTCACTGCGAGTGTAGTTACCACCTGGCAAGCTACCGTTGCGAGGCGTGAACGCGCCAAAGCGGAACGAAGATTCAAAGATGTGCGGAACCTGACAAATTCCTTTCTGTTCGAGTTCCACGACGCAATCGCCGATCTGAACGGCGCCACTAACGCGAGAGAGATGGTTGTCAAAAAAGCGCAAGAGTACCTGAGCAGTTTGGCCCAGGAAGCTGGCGAAGACCGCGAACTGCTCTGGGAACTTTCCACGGCGTATCTAAAACTCGGCGATGTGCAGGGGCGACCAGGATTTTCACGCACGGGTGATACGGGTGGGGCCTTACGGTCCTATGAACAATCGCTGGAATTGCGCAGGCGTTTGATCAGTCTTGAGCCCAATAACTCAGAGTATCAACTCGGGCTTGCCATAACGCTCTCGCGCTTCGGTCCTATCTATCAAGTGCTTGGCAAACCGGGCACAGCGGCCGAAAGAATGCGCGAGGCGATGGAAATTACGGATAAGCTCTTGCCGCAATCGCATGACTTGACCACTTTTCAAACTGCGTTCAGGAACCCGGCTTTTCTCGGTGATGCACTGTCTGAGTTGGGCCATTACGACGAGGCCTTGGCGATGTATCAAAAATCTTTGTCAATCGCCGAACAGATGAGGCACGAATCTTTCCCCGACAAAGATGTCCTTCTTCGTTTTGTCGTCAGCAGAGAACGGCTCGGGTTTATCTTTGCCATCAAGGGCGAATGGCAAAAGGCGCTCGACAATGATCTGGACATGCTGGCGAATACAGAAAGCTTGTGTGCGCTCGAACCGTCAAGTCTCGACTATGCGCGAGACAAAGCGACGGCACTGGATCACGTTGGAGATTCGTTCCGCGGACTTAAGAATTATCCAAAGGCGCTCGAAAACGGCCAACTCGGCCTGGCGATGTACGAAGAAATTTTGCAGAAGGATCCGCAAAACGCGCGGGCGAAAAAAGATGTCGGCGACTGCTCGCACCACGTCGCAGAAAGCCTGCTTGCGTCTGGTAATTACCGTGACGCATTGTCGGTTTTGCAGCGGACGGTAAGCATTAGGCGCGGACTCGTCGCCCTCGACGAAAACAACGTCGAATATCCGGACGACCTTGCTGACAGTTTGATGTTGATGGGCGAAAGTCTGTCGGCAAGCGGAAATTTCACGAAGGCGATTGAAGTTTTGCAGGAAGCACGGTCAATTAGTGAACCTATAGTTTCATCCCACAGGCAACGAATCGATTATCGTCGTGAACTAGCCCGGCTTTACACAGATTTGGGCGGCGCACTCAATGCCTTGAAAAACCGGAACGAAGCTGAACTTTCGTATCGAAAGGGTCTTGATTTGTGGATTGAGTTGCAAAATGAGAACGCTTTATGGGCGAAAGAGCTAAACAAGCCCAGGGAGGTTGCGGAAAACATTTCTAAACTCCATGCGCTAAGCTCCAACACCAGATGACAGATTCAACACATTGGAGCGAAGTGGCATCCCAGCCTGCGAAGCAGGCGCAAGCATAAAGCCTGGGGTGGAGCGAGGCTTTGCGAGCGAAACCCTAGGTCAAGACGGTAAAAAGGATTTCAGCCCGCGAAGCGGGCGGCAGCCATAGTCGCTCATAAGCTGTCGCCCGCGCCGCGGGCTAGCACACATCATTCGAATGGGTCCTGGGGTTCCGCTCGCAGAGCCTCGCTCCACCCCAGGCTTTATGCTTGCGCCGGCTTCGCAGGCTACAAGAACTCGTGCGGTAGCAATCGCGCTTTGTAATCTGTGGAAAGTCACTCGCAGTGAAGAGCACCACCAGCACTCCTCCTGAGACTTCCTTGACAGTCCTTAGTAGCGCTCTCTATCATCCTCGCCTGCGATCGAAGCCCAGACAATCGTCCCCCAGGGACCAGAAAAGTGAGGCCCTAACCCGTGATCAAGTTAGACATTATCAATCGCGTCGCTGATAAGACCGGTGTGCCGAAGATGAAGGCTGAACAAGCGGTCGAGGCCCTTTTCCACTCGATGAAGGAAGCGCTTACGCGGGGTGAGCGTATTGAACTGCGTGGTTTTGGTGTTTTCGTCGTCAAGCCGCGGAAGCGAGGCGTCGGTCGCAATCCCCGTACAGGCGAGGAGGTTGCTATCCCTTCAGGCAAAACTATTCGCTTTAAGCCAGGCAAAGAATTGCAAGCGCATGAAGAAGAGGCCTTTGCAGGTGAGACGATTTCCGAACCCGGGTACTAGGTTTTGTTAATAGCAGATTTTCTTCAAGGCTGGAGATTGGACCGCTGGAGCATCCAAACTCTGGCCTTTTGATCTTTTGAACAGGACGTTATGGCGGAATCTATCAGAGAAATACAGCCGGCTTTCGAAGGTTTTCGTCCATTACCTGAAGGATTGAATCCTTCACTTCGGGAATGGGGACTGCACGGTTCTCTTTTCATTATCACAATTATTACCACGACGATTGCCGGCACCATGCTGGCCGCGCCCGAACTGCCGGTGGCGGATCCTCGGCTATCAGGGCTCCTTGATTATCTGCTCTACGTGCCGATCGCTTATCTCCGCTCGGCCCAGGCTTTGTTTTCGTATGCGGCCACCCATCCTGGGCTACTGATTCAGGGTCTGACTTTTTCTGCTGCGCTGTTGTCGATCCTGCTGTCGCATGAGATGGGCCACTACCTCGCATGCAGACACTACGGTGTAAGCGCGACACTACCGTTTTTTATTCCTGCTCCACCGCTTTTTCTTGCGGGAACCTTTGGTGCATTCATCAAAATCCGGTCTTCCATTCCATCCCGTCGCGCACTTTTCGATATCGGTCTCGCTGGACCACTCGCTGGATTTGTTGTTGCGTTGCCATTATCGCTGATTGGTGTTTTGACTATTCAGTCACCGTTGTCACATGAAGGCCCGGGAATAGTCTTTAACGACCCGTTGCTATTTCGCCTCCTGGCGCGAGCGGTGGGCGTGACACTCGACCCAAATTCACCAATCAACCCTTATTACATGGCTGCCTGGATCGGTTTGCTGGTGACAAGTCTGAACTTGATGCCAGTGGGCCAACTTGATGGAGGTCACGGAACTTTTGCAGTGTTTGGACAGCGAGCACATGAAATCATCGGACGTGTAGCTTTCGTAACCGTCGCCGTCCTGGCTGTGCTGGGTTGGTTCTGGCACGGGAGTCCGAGCGGGTTTCTTTACGCTGTACTTTTGGGAGTAATGCTTAAGGTGCGACATCCTCAGCCAGCAATGATGGAGCCGCTAGGCACCAAACGAGTGCTGATCGCCATTCTCACCTTGATCGTCTTTGCACTCTGCTTCTGGCCGTTTCCGATTACGATCACTTAGCGGAAATCAGGCGGAACTCCCTGCCGGCAATAGACCCTTTATCTCCCGCACAACCCGCGCCACTTCTTCCTGGTCAGCCAACGCAATCATGAAAAACTTATAGCCCTGATGGAAACAGATCACGCCGTTAGCGAACAACCAAACGCCGTCGAGAAAAGGATTACCACCCAACAACCAACTAATTGGCGCTCCCACAATGGCGCCTGGCTGAAAAATCTGCGCACACATCGCAGCCCCGGCGGCACAACTGAACGCACCGAGCAAAGGAGCTCCGACATACTTCGTAATCTTGCGTTCAAATTCTGCGCGTTCGCGTTCGGCTTCAGTAAGCTCACCTTTGCCGATTAGCTCTTCTTGCTTGCGGAGGTAGGTATCAAACTTCTCACTCGCTTTCCGCAAACCGTAGACGGGCAGAGCTGAATGAGTCAGCCAATGCGGATGCGCGCCTAAAAGAACAGCATCAAGACCGGGAAACGACGCGCCCATCCTGATTCCCAGCACGAGAGAAAAAGAAACTACTGTTGCCTTGCCAGGGTTTTCCTTGATCCAATCCCGGGCTTTGATGAGACCAGCAGTTGCGGCAGATGAAGCGCGCGTAAACTTCGCTCCGGTGCCGTAAAGCTGGGAGGCACGATCGTAATAGCCTTTTGCGTCGTCGATCACCTCGCCAGCTTTTTTGCCAGCGTCACCAGCGACCTCGCGGACGACTTGTCCGGCCTTTTTGGCTCCGCGAACAGCTTCGCTTGCTGCACGTCGAGCAGCTTCACCGACTTCCCCCTCATCACTAAGGCGATCTGCCTCAACACGCAGACGCTCGGCGCCACTGGCCATGGTCTCGGCACCACGCCTCGCAGCTTCTCCGGCGACCCGAGCACTTTCTCCGACGAGATCCGAGATTGCAAACTTTTCGTCCAATTCGCGTGCTTTCCGACGCGCCGCATCATGCCATTCGTCTATTTTTTCCTTGTAATCAGCCATCACTTACCTCGGTACGATAAACCTCAATAGGCCGGCAGGCCGTTTGGCTGCGCGGGCCTGTCTATTGCTGATCGATTTGTACGTCGCCAGCGGCTGCCGAGTTCGATTTCGTCGGTTGATTTCCGGCTACTCGGTTACGGCCTGCTCGTTTGGCTTCATATAGGGCAGTGTCCGCAGAATGCAGCAAATCGCGAGAACTTTGCGCGCTGGAGGGACATTCTGCAACCCCAAAGCTGGCAGTTATATGACCCGCGAGGGGAATGGAAATCTCTTTGATTGATACCCGCAAACGCTCTGCGACGTCCAGTCCTCCTTGCAGACTTGTCTCCACGAGTACGAGAGCAAATTCCTCACCGCCAATGCGTGCGGCCAGATCGATACCGCGTGTTCCTTCCTGTAGAGCTTTTCCTATTCGGCGGAGCGCTTCGTCACCCGTGCTGTGACCGAAGGAGTCGTTCAGTCTCTTGAAGTTATCAAGGTCGAGCATCAGCAGACAGAACGGGCGTCCATGTCGCAAGGTGCGGTTCACCTCGCGCTCCAGCTGCCGTTCAAACCGTCGCCGGTTGGCCAAGCCAGTCAAGTGGTCAGTAAAGGCCTCCTCTTCGCAGGTGTCCAGGTAAGCTCTGAAATCCAGAAGGGTTCTCGCTCGCGCCAGCAATAAGTCAAGGTCCGTGAGGTCGGTGATAAAACCAAGAGCCCCGGCCTCTGAACCCCGGCGCAGGTCCTCGGCATTGCGACCGGCCGCAGTCTGCATAATTAAGGGAATAAACTTTGTTTGAGGATTTCCGCGAATCCGCTCCGTCAGTTCGTAGCCGTTCATTTTTGGCATCATGACGTCTGTTATTACGAGGTCTGGCGGGTAAGATTCGATAGCCAAAAGGGCTTCTTCGCCGTCGGCTGCCGTACGCACATCGTAGCCTTCCAGTCGCAGCGCCGCCTCAAGCAAGCTCAATTTGTCAGGGTTGTCGTCTACAACCAGAATGTTGGCTCGTGGTTCCATAAACACCGAAAATTGGACCTTTTTATTGTTCTTGCACCGCTAATGTCTTCATGCTAAAGTCCGATGATTCAAAGGTTCGTTCTTATCACTCCAACATTGAGTCCGTACAATAGCTGAGAGCGTTCACCCCGGGAAGATCACGCGGGTTTTCCTTACATTCCGTAAATACTAGCCAGCGGCAGGACCACCTTGAATAAGAATCGTCACGCTCTAGGAATCGATTCAACTGAGAGGCTTTAACTCGACCCCCAGAGGTATAGGCAGATGAAAACCGTGCAGCAGCTAAAGCGCGCGCGCGATCTAACTCTCGAAGACCGCGCCGATATAATTCGTCGTTTTGAATTTGGCTCATCACTCAGCGAGACACTCATCTCGGATCTCGCACGCAATGCGGTCGTGCTCGACTTCCGTCGCCGCCGCTTCGTTTATCGCGCCGGGGATCCAGCCGACTGTTTGTACGCAATCATCCATGGGAGGGTTAAGCTTTGTCGCATCGAGACCGATACCACTCGAGAAGCTGTAATCGACATTCTCCCAGAAGACTCGTTATTCGGGGAATCAGCACTCTATTCAGTTGCGGGGCGAAGGGCAAACTCCGCAATCGCCTACGAAAATTCACGGCTCTTGCGCGTTCAGTCTGGGGCGTTCAAACAGGGGATGGCTGAGGACGACAAGCTGCATGATTACACTTTCCGTTTAATCGGTCAACGCCTTGAACATGCAGAACGTCGCCTTGCTGATTTCGCCTTGAACGCCATTCCAGCCCGTCTCGACCGTTTACTCGCTGAGTTTTCAGATCGTTACGGTGTCCCCGAACCCGAAGGTGTCCTGATTGATATACCTCTGCCCCACCGCGAAATAGCCTCAATTGTCGGTTCTACTCGCGAGAGTGTTACGGTGCGCTTGAATGCCATGCGTCGCGAAGGTACGATCGAGTTCGTCAACCGACGAATATTGATTAAGCGGCCGGCGCCCCTTGTCTGAGGAAAAACGGCCTTCCATATTCATGAAATGCCCAACTTGCGGGAAACCGGTCGAGTGGAAAGACAATCCCTCTCGTCCCTTCTGCTCTGACCGTTGCCGCCTTGTGGATTTAGGAAAGTGGGTGGAAGGCGAATATCGAGTTCCTGGCGAGCCAATACCCAGCGATCAATCAGATATGCCTTCGGCGGACCAGGAACCCGATGAGGACGATATCAGCAAACCCTAACTCGCTCCGGATGGCGCCAAACCAGGAGTCGGCCCCACTAGCACAGTATTGAATCGTGTAAAATAACTCATTCATGATGGTTGCACGCGTTCGCCTTTATTGCTCCCTGATCCTATCTATTCTGCTCGTCTGCGTTGCCTTTACACCCGCTTGTACCAGCAGGAAAAGCAATAAGACTGAACGAACCCCTGTTCTTTCGGGGCCACCCAGCACCACGTATCCAATGCCTCCTCTGAACGGGAAATCTGTTTCCGAGTTGGGATGGGAACTTTCTGATGGACAACACAACATCTTGTCAGACTATAAGGGAAAAGTGCTGGTACTGGACTTTTATGCCACCTGGTGTGGGCCGTGTCGGCTAAGCGTTCCACATTTGATAGAACTCCAACGACGCTATGAGAAGGACGGCTTAAAAATTGTCGGACTGAATGTCGGTGGGCCCGACGATCAGGAAAAGGTTTCCGACTTCGCACGAGAATTGGGTATTCAATACACGCTCGCCCTTCCTGACGATGCCTTAATCAGTCTGCTGCTGTCAGACAATAATAGTATCCCGCAAACTTTTGTCTTCGATCGCAACGGCGAACTCAAGAAACATTTCATCGGCTATGGACCAGCTAGCGAGGACGAGATTGGCCGGATTGTCGAAAGCGCATTAAAGTCTCCAGCGACTCAGGCCAACTGAATTATACTACCGTATACCTTAATGCCGGCTTGCAATTTGTCGTTCTGAGTAATTGGGGTCTTGCCAGTGGACTTTGATCGGGCCTCTACGCACAATACAGGATGACTATTAACTTCAAATTAATTAGATCAACTAGCAAAGGTTTAAAGTGAGAAGAGCAAAAATCCTCATTACCCTGGGACCGGCCTCTCGGGACGCCGCCGTTGTCGAACAACTGCTCGCGGCGGGAGCTAATGGCGTGCGCATCAACATGTCGCATGGAACGCACGATGAGAAAGCTGCGGACATCCTGAGCGCCCGTGCCGCTGCGAAAAAGATGGGTGTGCCTCTGGCAGTACTTATCGACCTATCTGGACCGAAGATCCGAACTGGAGAACTTAAGGACGACCAGCCTGTCAGGCTCGAAGCGGGCTCTGTGTTCCGGCTAACAACCCGAGCGGTAATGGGTGATCCAACGCACGTATCAACGAACTATCCTGACCTTGCACGCGTTGTCCAGCCAGGTAGTCGGCTTCTTCTCGACGATGGAGCAATTGAGCTGAGTGTTGAGAGTACAACCGATACGGACGTTGTTTGTCGGGTAATCAACGGTGGGCTCCTCGGAAGTCGCAAAGGCATAAACCTGCCCGGCGTAACATTGCCGATTGATTCATTAACCGAGAAAGATATCGTCGATCTAAAATGGGCTGTCGAACAGAGCGCCGATTACATTGCTTTATCGTTTGTTCGTCGAGCAAGCGATTGCGTCCGCGCCAAAGATCTCATCAAACAGGCCGGCGGGCATGCGCCTCTTATAGCAAAAATTGAAAAAGCCGAAGCGATCGATCATCTGGACGACATCATCGAGGCAACGGACGGAGTGATGGTGGCGCGAGGCGATCTCGGCGTGGAAACGAGCGTCGAGTTGGTCCCGGTATATCAAAAGCGCATCATCGAAAAATCGATCCTTGCCGGCAAAATGGTGATCACTGCTACACAGATGTTGCAGTCGATGGTAACGAATCCACGGCCAACGCGCGCCGAAGCGTCCGATGTCGCAAATGCCGTTTGGGACGGCACAGACTGTCTTATGCTTTCAAACGAGACCGCGACGGGCGCCTATCCGGTTGCGACTGTGGCAACGATGGCGCGGATAATTGAAACGGCTGAGTCGGGCAGGGAGATCCAACCGGGTATTGTCGCAAAATGGGTTGGGCAACAGTCGGGAAGAGTGAGCCGGGCGTTGTGTGAAGCAGCAGCTTTTGCAGGAGCGGAAATGGGAACACGTGTTACCGCCGTCTTCACCGCATCTGGGCTGATGGCGCGCCGGCTCTCGGCTTTGCGTCCCGCACAGCGCATCGTTGCCCTCACGCAGTCGCCTGACGTGCTCGCAGAGTTGGCCTTGATCTGGGCAGTCGAACCAATGCTCACACCGCCAGCACAATCGACTGAGGAAATGTTGAGATCTGGAGAACAGACACTGCTCGACGCCGGAGTGGTTGAGAAAGGAGAGATCATAGTGGTAATGGCCGGCAGATTATCAGGGCTTGGTCTTTCAAGTTCCGTTACCATCTTCACCGTGGGCGGCAACGCTGGACCAATTAGGCGGTGAACTTCCACCTCAATATGTCGGCCGGTGAGTTCTTCGATCTCATTAGGCCAGCCGCTCTTCTAGTTTCCGCAGTTATCTCCACTTGGGTACTGGCCTCGGCGCGGAAACGTTTTCCATTCTATCAAGCTTTACTTTGGGCCCTGGGCACCTTCTTTTTCCCGCTGATAATCCTGCCTCTGTATTTCATTGCTATCTTGGTGAAAAAGCGAAAGACCGCTCCAATCAAGCGGAGATTTGCAGTGCCAATTCTTTATGCTCTGATAGTTTTCTCCTCAATTGGAATATATCTATACCGTGACAATCAGAGTGTAGATGCCCATCTGGCGCGCGCCGTGAGGGCCAGGCTCGACGGAAACCGGACGAGAACCATCAGTGAATACAGACAGGCACTGGCACTCGAAGACGATCCTCATACGCGCAAGCTGTTGGCAGTCGAACTTGCCGAACTTGGTTCCTGGGATGACGCGATATCACAGTTTCGTCTGGCCCTGCATGGTGGGGAGCCTGACGATTCGATCCACTTTCGGCTTGGTTCGCTGTTAGACCAAATAGGTCACAAAGACGAAGCCAGTTCGGAATATGAGGAGTTTTTGAAGTCGACGACTTGCAAGCAGGAGCCGGTGGATGTTCGCTGCGAAGCTGCGCGGCAAAGAGTCAGTGAAGACAAATCCTCGGCAGGTTGAAATAAATAGTTGTCAAAGTCTCGATGCTACTCGCTAGTCAGCGCGCAGCATCTCACCGACCGCTTTTTTCTTTTCCAGCTCCCCAGCCATCTGGGCCGGTGTCTTTTGTGGATCGCGCCAATTGTCGAGGATGCCAACCTGGTGCACGCATTGAAGGGTGCAAGTAGGCGCGCACCATTTTTCGGTGTTGTATTCCCGATCAAAATCTTCCATCGTGTATTTCTCTAGAGGAATGCCAGGATAACCACGTTGCTGGGAACACCAATGAACCAGACCATCTTCGCAGATGTAAAGGTAACGCGAGCCGGCGCGACAGCGCCAATTGTAAGGCTTCCCTTCCGCGATACTGTCTTGAAACCAATTCAGCCGCGCATGATCTTTATTACCGAGCTTCTTCACCTGTTGAAAAATGTCTTTCTCTCGCGCAGACAGCGGCTTCAAGGTGCCGTCGTTGTCATGGATAACTCCTACAGTAGACGAGAAACCCAAATCAACTGCGCGGCGGGCCACCGTCAACGCATCCTCAGGGTTCTTAATGCCGCCACCAATTACAGAATTGATGTTTACATGAAAGTCCGCGTGCTCGGATAAGTAGCGCAGCTTTTTATCGAGCACTCGCAAACTTTTCCGCGATACTTCGTCAGGCTGAACGTTATCGATACTAATCTGCAAAGCGTCAAGACCAGCTTTATTGAGTCGCTTGATTCGTTCTGGCGTGAAGTAGTAACCGTTGGAGATCAAGCCGGCGATCATTCCACGGACGCGAATGTGATGAATGATCTCATCAAGTTGCGGATGCATCATGGGCTCGCCGCCAGAGATCGTCACGATTGCTGTACCCAGATTTGCAAGTTTATCCAGACGTGCCTTTACCAGCTCAAGAGGTACTGGGTTCGACGAATGGTCGTATTCGTTGCAGTAACCACAAGCCAAATTACATCGGCGCATGGGGATAAGGTGCGCTAGCACGGGATGCTTGCTGGAAAGCAACGCCCGGCTGATGAAACTTGCCTGGCGGAGTTTGAAATTTAGAAACTTAGTCTTTTTCATCGCTTGAAACGTTTACCTAATTCCTGGCCGACCAAACTTCAGGTAGTTGGAGCGAAGAATATGCGACACCAGAATAGAACGCAACCCACCCGATCATGGCCCAAATAACAAAAGGCTCTGTTTTTGAGACAGAGCCCCCGAGGACTTTAGTTATATTAGTTGCCGCTAACCTTTAACGATCTTTACGTTTGAATCCGGCTTGATGTTAAACTCGTCGCCAGAAATCTTTATGTTCTTTTCCAGTCCGGTCAGACGCATCGTAGTGGCGTCGTCGTTTTTCTCGACGATCTTGGTCTGAATCGGCATGCCCGAAGAGTCGATCCAAATTTCTGCGTACTTATAGCTGGCATTTCCTTTGGGCACCAATGTTAGATGAATGGTGCTGACGCCGCCCCACAGACTTTCTTCGCGCACGTCCTGGAGTGGCTGGAAACGAGATTCAAGTTGCTGGCGCGACATGTACATCATTTCGAGGATTCCACCAGCTTTGTTGCGATTTGAGTTGGCATTCCCCGTGTATACAACTCCAAGTCGCGGTCGATAAAGCGTGTATTTCCCCTTAGCAACCGCGAGGATCTCATGCTGCGGGCTGCTCCACTCAATGCGCACCGATGCATCACGCCCAGCTCCTGGCATATACAAAAGAACCCCATGATAACGATCTGAATCATGCAGCTGAGAGTTGTACTTCTCCATGCTAATTCCGGCACGGAGTGTTTTCAGGCTCTGGCGATTTTTCTCCATGCGATTGAGCACGGAACTTACCAAGCCGGCTCCCTGGCCGTTTGTTGTTGTCGGGGAAACGATGACGAGTGCCGATAAGATTAAAATCGTTATCAGACCAAGAGGAATAAATCTCTTCATAAAAATAAAAACTCCTTAATTCAGACTCTCCCTTCCCAGTTAGTGCAAAAAACCTAGCAATTATAGGGGAAGGCTACCGTATGTCAACCTCGAACCTAAGGGTTCGACCCTCCTGATCAACTACTTTGCGAACAGCTATGATCTCGGCATCGGGCCTTCCGGTCAAGGCCTTGACCCGTTGCTCGAGTTGAGCCTTATCCGATTCATTCGCAACAACTTCCGGACTCAAAACCAGTGTCTCGGCTGTTGGGTTTTGATGCGGCCAGAGCCCTGCTCGTTCGCCATTTCCGAGCCAGCTTTTGGGTGTTAAAAAGATAAAGATGAGAATAACCACACATAGAACGTCCCATTGCCAGGTATTTCTCGCGTAATTCCAGAAGAAAATCTTTTTTAGTGTGGTTAGCAGGCCGCGCACGTCCCTCAAACTAAGCAAGTAATCAGCCACAGCGACCGTGGCCGGTGGGTCAGTAGATTCTAACGTGCAAACCGTGAACTGTAAACGACATTGTTACAAACGGACTGTTGGAGGCGGTTCCACAATGTGGCCATCGCGCATCTGCACAATGCGCCGGCACATGGCAGCGGCTTCCGGATTGTGGGTGATCATGATGATGGTTTGGTTAAAGCGGTAATTCAACTCCTGAAACATGTTAAGTACTAGAGCCGAATTCTCCGAGTCGAGATTGCCCGTCGGTTCGTCTGCCAAAACAATTGCCGGACGCGTCACTACGGCGCGCGCCAGGGCCACACGCTGCTGCTCCCCACCGGAGAGTTCGAGCGGTTTGTGATGAAGCTTGTCTTCGAGGCCGAGAAGGCGGAGCACCTCGCGACGGCGGGGCGGATCATCACCGCCGTTGCCGTGAATACGCTCCGCCAGACGGAGATTTCCTTCGGCCGTAAGGGTCGGAAAGAGATTGAACCTCTGGAACACAAAACCTATTTTCCGGCGCCTGATCGCAGTGCGCTTAGCATCGGAAGCTGCCGTAATATCTTCACCGTCAATGATTATTCGACCACTCGTAGGAGTCAACAGTCCGCCCAATAAATGGAGCATGGTCGACTTGCCGCAGCCGGAAGGCCCCATGATGGCAACAAACTCCCCTTCCTGCACCTCGAGCGAAACGCCGCGCAGGGCCGGAACGTCGACCTTGCCGATGCGATAGACTTTTACCAGGTCTTCGGCTTGTAGAATTGTCCTCATCGAAAGCTGTGACCGTCTGTGATGATTGCTCGAATCGCGGGAAAAGGTTTTAACGGTTGGCTAATCCAACTCAACACAAAAACCGGATGCCAGAAATCAAGCGCCAGATCTTAATACAATCTGACGTGTTATATCTAGCATCCGCCCGGTTGATTAGTGATTTGCTGTGACCTTCTTAATACGTTGAGCGTCTAAATCAACTTCTGGCAATTGCCACTTGTTTTCCAACACGAACGCCTCAGGACGAAACTCCTTGTTGAGCTCCACCGACGCCGGATCCTGATAAGTGATGCTCAACTTATATTGGTCTTGCGGTCTGGTAAGCTCAATGCGCGAAGGTAAAGTTACCTGTGCCGTGCTGCCAAAAGGCTTCTCATTTGAATAGCCAACATCAGTAATTAAAAAGCCTCGCTCGTCGAATGTCTGTAGTCGAGCAAGCCGAATTCCAGCTACGCGGTCAAACCAGAAACGCCGTAACAATCTAGCGTCTCCCGCAGTTGGCTGGGAAAACTCCTCAAGCAAATAGTAACCGCGCATAATGCGCGTACCCTTCTTCGCTTGCAGTCGGTTATCAGGTTCTTCCTGGAAAAACTGACTCTGCGAATAGACCAAAGAATCCCCTGCCGTGATCGGTCGAACCATGAGTGCATCAGTCAAGTGCTGCGGACGCAGGTTCGAAAGCGCGCTCACGGTCTCTTTCTCAGTCTTCTGTTTGACGTTCTTCTGTTTGACGTTTTTGGCTTCGACAGCAGAATCGTCTCCGTCGAGCCTGGCATAAACCGCATTATTTGTACCTTTAACAAAACGACGGTACTTATCATCACCTTTCAATACCGCCACACTAAAGTGCTCCCCATCAGACGCCATTTGGGCAATATCGACGAAAGTAAATTGGATTATTAAATAAATCTGACCAGGTCTTTGCAGCGTTATTGCGCCATCAACCTGACGGTACTTCTCAGCGATCCCGGATGATGCGAACGAGGTGTCTTCAAACTGAATATCAACCTTGCCATGAATAGACTTGATAGCGGCAAGTCTGTTTACTTCCTGCATCAAGCTAGCCTTGTTAGCTTCGGCCAACGGCGTGAGAAGCTGAGGCACTTGGACCTTCGTGTGGGCGCCAAAAAGGCCACAGCCTGTGGTTAGCAAGGTCGAAACCAAAAAGAGCAGTAGCGCGAATCGGGGCAGAGCCATACCAGCGGCGTTAGGTAATTTGACCATTAGACAAAGCCTTCAGGCGCAAATCATACGTCAAACGCCAAAGGATCGCGAATTCGCCGGTCAACCTAACAAAGAAGAGTTTTTGTTGTCAATGCATCGACTTTTTTTATTGTGTTCGTTTTAGATCATCGCGACCACCAGACAACAATAACCATGTTCAAGGATTAAAGGTGAGAGGCTCCACCGAGAGCCGTCTCAATTCTAGAATCAGATTAATATTGCTGGGAATGGTGCTTTCAGCGATCTTGGTGTCAGCGCAACCGGCTGGTCCCTGAGTAGTTCTGGAGGTAATTACTTCCTGAACGGCCTGGGTCCCAGCGGCCCTGATAACACAATCACTGGCGCTCCTGATGGAACCGGCGTGTACTCTAACGCTAATGCTTCAATCGCGGCTAACGGTCCGCACAACCCGTTCCTGAATCAGAGCGCAACCTTTAGTGTCACGATTCCTGGCTTGCCCGCGAATGCGGTCATCACCAATGTAGTATTCCAGTTTGGTACAGGCACCGATAGCGTCCCTGGAGGACCCGGCGTCCCGGTCCCTGAACCAGCCAGTATGTTTCTGCTTGGCAGTGGCTTAGTAGGCATTACGTCTCTCATTCGAAGACGTCGAAAGAAATAAAGTTAAAAACTGCCTTGCCAGCCACCATAGGTTCCCCCTCGGCACGTGCGCCGAGGGGGAACTTTTTTATTGATCGATTTCGAGTGCCTGTTTGCCGAATCTCGCCCTTAGCCGATTTATCGTCTTTAGAATCTGCGGTCTACTCAACAAGTTTTGTTCCAGACGACGTTTACCGGGAAAGTCGAGCAACATTATTCCCAGCAGGATCGTGAGCAAGCCTTGCCCCGGCACGCCGGGGATCGACAGTAGAATACCGACGACAACCAGCAGTACTCCCAGAATATTCTTCCCGATGATCCCGGCCGCACGAATCGCCGGATGACGACCCAACCAGAAGCTTGTTCTGTGATTTTTGCTAAAGTGATCCGCCGGTAGTTTGACAAGAATGAAGGAGACGATAGCCAGATTAACAACGAAGGTGACTACGAAGATCAATAGACCGATCAGCAACCCTCGCCACGTCAACGAGCCAAAAACCTCTATTAACGAATCACCCATTGCCCGCAGAAGGCCTTCCGATCTCGCTCCGCGCGTCTAGCAATGAATGAAAAAGTTCCGTCATGATCCTGCGGGCTGTACCATCAACCTTGAGGTCGGTTGTTTGTGTAACTTCCCAGAATTCGTCAAGGCCCCGAGCTCCTGCGCGTTCAAGTGCGAGGGCTTCGACCAACAAATCGACAATGTCAGCCATTTTGACGAGGCGTGCTTCGAGAGAGCCACGCTGTTCATAGTCATCGTAAAGATCTGTATAGAGTGATTCTGCTTGTCCCAAAGATCTGACTATCTCGCGAAAAGCGACGGTCTCGGCTTTTTTTCTGACCTCTGCACCAAAATATTCAGTGGCTGTTCGGGGCATATCTCCTACGCGGACTTCTGCCCAGTCATGAAGTAAAGCCATCCGCAAGACTTTCTCCATATTCACAACTACGCCTTGCTGCATTAACTCATCAGCCAATAACATCGCCGTGATACCCACGCCGAACGAATGCGCCGCCACCGATTCAGTGCCATTGGGAAGACCACGCAAGATCCAGCCCGTGCGATCAAGTCGCTTCAGTCGCTGGAGCTCAACCAGTATTGGAACCATGTTCGACATAGATATTCATCGTAACTGGCAAGTTACCTTTGAGTTCTGTTCACCTCGACGACTGTGCCCCACTCGGAGCGCGACTTCAATCCGCCGCTTCCCAGTCCGCAAACCACTGCTTTGTGGAAGGTTCTCTGTCATAGACGCGGACGGCGACCCGAATTAACGCGCCGCCGTCTATTGATATAACAGCCGTCCTTACTACTGCATAGTCTACAACTCGATTGTGTCGGGGAAAGAAAGAAAGTAGATAGCTGGAAGAGAGGACGCGACACTTTCAGCAACTGTCATGCTCACAGCCGCAGCCTATTTCCATGACGCGCGATTTCTCAGCATTCTCACAATACTCGCTACAATACTTGCTATCTTTCTCTGCCGGACAATCGCACGCCGGGTGAGCGCACTTATTCTCCTTGTTCTCCGCCATGTTAATACCCCGCTTTCTAATGAGCTTCGGTTCTCTTTGATGCTAAGACCGGCGGCGCGAGCGGTCAAGCTTGTTGGCGTAGAATTAGAACTACGGTGCGTGAACAATAATTGTACGCTGCTTGTCTCCCAAGTTTAGGATCATCGGCTTATCTAACTGTATTGGATGCTGCTCACCATCGACGCTGATAACGAGGTTGGTGGCGGCACTCGCTCCGGAAGAGGACGGAGTTGGGGTTGCACCCGGGACAACTCGAGGAAGTAAGTTCGTGGCCACGACGCGCCAGCTAACAGGCGTACAACGAATGCGAATTCCCGGCGTGTCAGTCTCGAACGACTCGTTAACTGAAAGAGCATCAGCTTTGAATACACCCTCACCACAGCGCACGCCGGACCCGTCGTAAAAGGTAACCAGACCCGCTACAAAGGCATAGGAGATAGCACTGGAATTCTTAACGACAATGCGAATGTTGGTTACTGGTGTGTCGGACGAAGCATTGATTGCAGTCGTACTTAACGTCGCTTCCAGCGCTGGGGCGCCATTGCCGTCGAAAGCTACGGCCTTCTCCGTCAACGGGACACTCTTTTCTGCTGAACTCGTGGCGGTCTGTTGAGCTGTCGCGCATAAAGCGGTTGCCAATATAATCACACAAAGAGCGAGGGGTTTCATCTTGGGTTCTCCTATTAGCGGTTCGTAGCGCTTCAAATATAGCTTGGGATTCTAGTGCGACCCAGTTCAGGAATCAATGTGCTCAAAATTCAGGTACTGAAGTTAAGTACATATTCGAGAATTAGTCGCGAGTAATTGCGTACATCAACTGGTCGATAGTTTTCCCATCCTTGGTAACACTCTTTCTTAGACGTCCTTCAAATTCATAGCCCGCTTTCTCGAGGACGCGCGCGGAGGCCTGATTCCACTCAAAGACATGAGCATAGAGGCGACAGAGATCATACTCATTAAACGCGTGTTCGGTAACAGCTTTCAGGGCTTCGGTGGCTATCCCTCGTCCCCAAAATTCTTCACCCAGCCAGTAGCCAATTTCGGCCGAACGAAAAGCGACGTCTTGTTGCAGAGTGAATCCAATTCCACCCACCGCTTCGTCATCCACGACAATCGCAAAGTTAGTTTCGGGCCTGTGCTCATTAGCACTCTGTAACCAACTGCGCGCGTCCGATACAGTATAGGGATGAGGAAACCGGTCCCGCAGATTGATCCAGACCTTTCTGTTGTTGGCATGACGAACAATCGAAACGAGATCTTTCCAGTCCCAACTCCGTATGTTGCATGTAGTCAAATTTATTTCCATGACTATTGTTCCCAGAAACTCTGCTATGACAAAACCCGAGGTAAGAAGGCTGCACCCTGCGGCATGATGTAACCGTCCACGTTTTCTGGCGCCTGATCAAAGGCGTCGGAAATGGAGCGGAATGGAATCATCCGCATTCGTCTGACTTCTTCGTCCGGCAGCTTTGACACCAAACAGACGCGGTAGCGCTCAGTCTTAGTGAGCAAAGACCACGCGGTTTGACCATTGACTTCATATTTCACGCGAAGGCGATTCTCAAGCGCGCGCGAGTCCGCTGCGTCGAACCATTTCATGAAGTCGGACCGGCCAAGGCCATCAGGACACTCCGCAAGGAGAATAATGGTTCCTCCGGTGTTACACGCGTGTGCAGCCATGTCCAGTGCTTTGTGTGCCTGGATCAGATTGATGTCATAGGGTGAGCCACCGCAGCTGACAAACACCAGTTCGCGCCTCGACGTAATATTGATTGAGTGACTAGTTAGATAGGCATCGCAGCCTGAGCGGTGGGCCAGGCGCCAGTCGCCGCAGACAACACTAGTAGCACGTCCTCTAGGATCGACGACCGTATTTAGCCCAAATGATGGTGCAACAATCTCCGCGACCCGCTCGCACTCCTCGTGCACGACATTGCCGTCCAGGAGTCCTGTACCCACTCCAGTCTTGCGCCCGCCGGCTTCAAAGTCGAAAGCCAACATATGTGTTGCTTCGATTGTACTTGCAGACGCCAAACCCGGACACACTGACTTGCGTCCACCAGTAAAGCCGGCGAAGTAGTGAAAGCCAATTCCACCAATCTGGACAATTCGAGAAAACTCCTTGAGAGCACTATTAACTTCTATAACTGTGCCCCGTTCGGTCACTCCAAGAGATGTTAACCTCGCGCGGTCGTAAGCATCGTGATCGATGATTCTGATCCGCTGGGCTATAAATGAAGTCAGCAGGTCAATCCTTTCCTGGGGAGTTACGGGACGATGGATGCCAGTAGCGAAAATAATGGCAATGTCAGTGGGTGAGATTCCATTCTGGAGAAGACGCCGCACCAGAAGATTGACAACTTGTGCGCTTGCGGTCGCACGGGTTGCATCGGAAACAACGATCAGCACCGAGTCGGATGGCGTGAGAATGTCATCGAGTGGAGGTGAAGCGATTGGCGAGTCAAACGTTGCGCCAATCTCGGCATCACTTAATGGCTTTGGAGCTATTGATTCGTTTGCAAGAATACGAAACCGACTTTCATCGAAAACAAAGTTAACAGAGTCCAGTCCGTAACCAAGTTGGATTTCACTCATAGAGTCTTCGATTCACAATCCGAAATCGACCAATGCTCGCTCGATAGCGTGCAGCGAAGCGAAGTCGGTATCCCCTGCCGTGCGAGCTTCAGCGAGCCAGTTGCGGAGTTGGCGTGCTTCATCCATGGAGGAGATGCGGCAGGCCCCTGTCAATGCGAGTGTCACTAGTGCGTCGGGCGCGCCGTGAGTCACGAGCGCAGCTTGCAAAGCCGCCTGTTCGCGAAGATCAAGGGTAAGCAGAAGATTGAGTTCCATGAGGAAATGGCTCGGGATCCAGTAGCGTTGTCAGTTGATCTCCAGCGGCCTTGGGACTTTGGCCTTTGGCCTTTGAAACCGATTTGATATCACGTTTTGCCGAGAGGCGCTTTGTCAAAGGCCAAAAACCAAAGTCCAAAGACCGATTTCTAACTTCTTTCCTGCCTCTCCGATCTAAAGCATGCAGTTCCGGCGTGGCAAAAATGAAACGTCTCGTCCTCAAAATCAGGTGTTTCCATCTGAATTGTCAGGTGATCGACACCAAACCGCACCTGAAGTTTGACGCGCAATTCCTTGAGTAGATCTGGCTGTGAAATGCTGTGAGCGTGAATCACGTGTGCACTTAGAGCTTCTCGCCCGGAGGTAATGGTCCACACATGCAAGTCATGTACGTCGTCAACACCCTCCGTATTCAATATTGCATCCTCGACGGCGGCCAGATTGATGTGGGCCGGCGTGCCCTCGAGCAGCACATTGGTGGCTTCTCGAATTAACCTGACCGAACCCCAAACAATCAACAAACTGATAATGACGCCGAACAAAGGGTCAGCCGCATACCAACCGAATAGCGCCATGAGAACTCCCGCGAGAATTGCCGCTACTGAGCCGAGGGCATCGCCCATAACGTGAAGCCATACACCTCGAAGATTCAAGTCGATCTCGTCATGACGATGAAGTATCCAGGCGCACATCAGATTCACGAGCAACCCGCCTGTAGCTAAGACGATCATCGGCCCGCTTCGAACGACCGGAGGCGCGAGCCAGCGCTTGTACGCTCCGTAAAAAATCAAAAGCGAGATCACAATCAAGGCCACTCCGTTAACCAACGCAGCAATGATCTCCAGGCGATAGTAGCCAAAGGTCTTACTCGAAGTCGCCGGCCGTGAGCCAAACCAGACCGCAATCAACGCAAGAACGAGAGCGGCTACATCTGTCAACATGTGACCCGCATCAGCGAGCAAGGCTAGCGAGCCGGTCCACCATCCTCCCAGCATTTCCGCAACCATATAGATTGCCGTAAGAACCAGAACCACACTCAACCGGCGCCAGCTTCCGGACTGGCGTCGATGCTTGTGGTCGTGGGTCCCACGCTCCATCATGCCCGAAGCTAATTCAACTGAAGCTGCCATGGTTTTAGATTTTTTCAAGCGCCTGCCGGATATCAGCAATGATGTCGTCAGCCGCCTCGATACCTATAGCGAACCGCACCGTCGCCGCTGAGACACCGGCCAAACGAAGCTGCTCCTCGGAAAACTCTACATGCGAGGAGTAGAGAGGGTAACTAACCAGGGTTTCGACGCCCCCAAGCGAAGGGGCGGTGCGAATGAGCTGGAATGAATCAAATAACTTTTCGACTTCGGGTTCGCCACCTGCCAGATCGATAGCGACGATACCGCCAAAGCCACTCATCTGTCGTTTTGCCACTTCGTGTCCGGGATCTTCTTCGAGACCCGGGTAGTAAACTCGCGATACTTTCGGATGTCGGCATAGAGTCTGAGCTACCTTGAGCGCGTTGTCGCAAGACGCGCGCACTCGGACATCCAGGGTCTTTATCCCTCGAGCCAACAAATAGGCGGCAGCTGGATCGAGAGTGGTGCCCACTGCAACTGACATATGACGTGCACGATCGATGAATTCTTTGCTTCCAGCCAATGCCCCAGCCGTGAGATCCGAGTGCCCTCCCAGATATTTTGTGGCGCTGTGCATGACAGCATCGATTCCATGTTTCAGTGGCTGCTGCAACGTCGGTGTGGCAAAGGTGTTGTCGACGATAGAAACGACTCCGGCCTGCCGCGAAGCTTCAGCTGCTTGCTCCAGGTCGACAAGGCGGTTAATGGGGTTGGCGGGCGTCTCAAACCAGAATACGCGCGAACGCTCTCCCACAATTTGTGGCAGCTGGCTTACCTGCTCTCTCTGAATAAAGCGTGTTTGCACTCCCCAGCGACCGAGAACCTCCGTCATGAGCTTCACAGAGCCGCCATAGATTGAATCACAGGCGATGATTTCATCTCCTGCTTCACATAAAGCGGCGAGTGCGCAAAACGTGGCAGCCGAGCCGGAAGACGTAACCACGCATGCTTCTGCGTGTTCCATCGCTGCTAATTTCCGCTCGACTTCAGCTACGGTCGGATTGGCATAACGGGAATAGAAGTACGCTTCTGACAACTCGCCTCGAGAGTAGCGTCTCATCTCATCAAAGCTTCGAAAGCCAAAGGTTGATGAGTGAAACACAGGTGAGACTACCGCACCGAAGGGTTGTTCTTCAGTCAATTCCCCTCCATGAACGGCAATAGTTGCTTCACGCAAACCAAGCTTGCTTTTCTTTTCGGTTGAACCCATCGGAACGGCCAAAACCTAGAGTGATCAGTAAGAGTTAAGCGCGCGTTAAGATTAGCAAATTACAACGGCGCGTAACAGCAGTATCGTAATGTATTCTTACTCCGCGCGAGCTCTGCGTCTCAGCATTAGTATTGGAGGATATATGTGTTGACATCTACAAGCGGGGGATGACTTTTTGCGCGAGGGCTTTTGACTTCTTGATCTTCTCTGTTGTATCTCCTGATCCACCTACACTAATCCTAAGATAGCTGTTTCCTTTCAAAACGTAGAGCGCACCACCAACACGACTTCCCATCCAGAACGCTTCATCGCCCACCCCATTTACTCTTTGTGGAGGAGCTGACTTCTCTTCGTCTTCCTCTTTCTTTGCAGCTTTTCCCCGATCTCTTTCACGCTCTTTTTCAGTCTGCTGTTCCTGATGGAAAGTTTCTCGCCAGAATTCTTTAGGATCTCGCGCTCCGGCACCTTCTCCCTTTTGCGTAACTTGAAGACTGATGGAGTTGGTGAATGTCCGTAGCGTGAAGAAGCACTGCGATAGGCTAAGGCCACCTTGCGAGGCAACAGTCAGCTTAGTCTCTTTTATGGTCTCCTTTTGCACCGATTCTACATCGGAGTTCGTCAGCAATGCGCACGCGTCGGTTTTTGGTTTTGCCCGCGCCTGTGCATTTGCGGGATTCGAAGGTGCAGGTTGCGCAGCCATGTCCGCGGGAGGTGATGAAGTCCCTGCTTGCTTTCCGGGCGTGGATTCTCCACTGCTCGAGGGTGTTTGAGGGGTTTCGCTCTTCTTGCAACCCGAGAAAAAGAACACCACCAGGAATGCCACAAACAGCAGGTTTCCAGTGATTTTCATCTGATCTCCTTAGGCTTCGGGTACGTTGGAACAGTCACCAAAATCGGATTCTTTCATGTTGCTTTTCGCAAAAGCAACTGGATATTGATCGCGGCCGGACTCCTTATCAACCAGCGCTAACTATCAGCTCAACACCTTGAGAAAAGGTTGAGCCAAACTTGAGTCGATTGAGTTCCAAAAAAATAGGACCACATTGTGGTCCTATTTATTATTCGAAGATTTGCGGTTTGGAACCTTACAATGCTGCCAAATTAAAGGCACTGTAAAAGTCTTTGTAAAGCTCGTTGTAGTCGCGCAGAGCGAGGTCCAGAATTCGCGGTAGATCTCCAAGGTCGGCGAGGTTTATGATTGCATTTACGTTGTTAAGAAAAGCCGAATGCGCATCCATCGTGCGCATTGAAGGCGAAAGAAGAGCAAAAAAGAGCATGCGACGCTGGGAGGGGCGCAACACATTGATCTCGCGTACTACGAATGCAGCGCCTTGTTCAGCTAAATCGAATTGCGGATCGAGTAACACAACCGCTACCTGGTTGGCACGCATTCTTTCAACTGCCTGCCGCGTATCCTCGGCTACATATACCTGGTATCCACTTTCCGTCAGGAGCCTGGCAATTGGTTCGCGATGCACTTCTGCGGTGCAAACCAATACCTTGCGGCGCTTCCAAGGACGGTCTTCCGTTAACTCACTTCCACTCAGTGCATCCTTGTTGAGAAGACTCGCCAGCAGGCGAACCGCACCATCTACGGAAGCGCTCTCAGGCGTTTGAACATCTTGGGTGCCGATTTCGTATGCCGGCGCCGCAGTGGGTTGTTCAAAGCGACGTGGCTCCGTTGAAGGTGACCCTCCAACGGCCAGCGCACTCTGTTCGAATGCAGGAGTACTCGCAGAACCAGCTTCGGTCGTGGTGTTGCATTTTGGGCAACGGACTGTAAAAGGTCGTGCGGGCGCCTTCTCTTCTTCAATCTGCAGACGTGTCGAACACTTTTGGCAAACAATGATCATGGCGTTATCCAAAAAGAAGGTCTAACAAAAGGCCGGCCCTACTCAATTAAGCCCAGCATCGAACCTGATTCGGAAAAGGCGCTCATCGGCATTTGGTCGCCTTCCCTGCGAATGAAGTCCTCAGCGGCAGTCATGCCTTTGAGGGAGAGCAGTAGATTGTTTTGATTGGTAGCAAACGCGAGTCCATCTTCGAGGGTGATTGTTCTCGACTCAATCATCTGTTTGATGACGTCATCGTAGTCCTGCATGCCATCGATTTTGCCATCGCGCATCGCGTCGAGAAGAGACTTGCCCTCGACCTCGCCTGTCTCGATATACTCACGAGTCCGAGGGCTTGATCTTAAAATCTCCACCGCTGCGACTCTACCGCGACCATCCGCCCTTGGAATCAATCTCTGCGAAATGATGTAGCGAAACGTCTGTGCCAGACGCGTCCGGATCACGGGCTCTTCGTTCTTCGGATAAAGTCCAATTATCCTGTCGACGGTCTTGGCAGCGTCGATAGTATGCAGAGTCGAAAGCACGAGGTGGCCGGTTTCGGCTGCTTCCAGAGCTATTTCGGTTGTTTCGTAATCACGCATTTCGCCGATAAGAATCACCTTTGGCGCCTGGCGCAAGGTGGCCCTGAGAGCAGAGGGGAAATCTTTTGTGTCATGGCCTACTTCGCGTTGGTTGATAGTCGAGTTCTTGTGCGCATGAAGGTATTCGATCGGATCCTCGATAGTAACCACGTGATAGTGTTTTCTCTCGTTGATGATGTCGATTATGGAAGCCTGAGTCGAACTCTTTCCCGAACCGGTAGGACCTGTTACTAGAACTAAGCCGTTTCGCAGTTCGGCAATATCTGCCAACTGCATGGGTAAACCGAGGGACTTCAGGGTGGGTATCTCGGTGGGGATAACACGCATCACGATCGAATAGACGCCTCGCTGCTGAAAAATATTCACGCGAAAGCGCGCGCGCGAAGGTAACGAGTAGCTAAGGTCTGCCGTTCCCGTACGGGCCAGCCGTTCAGAAGCGTCAGGATTTCCGAACATCAACGTAAGAGCAATTACTTCTGTCTGGTAAGGTGTGAGCTTCTGCATTCCCAGAGGCTGCACTGGCGTTAGCTTTCCGTTGATCTCCACTTGAGGATGTTGCCCAACTGAAAAATTTAAGTCGCTGATCTTGTCATTAACCAGCAGCATTCGCTCAATAATTGGCGGTAGATCGAAGAAACTCATTTGGTGCAGGACTCCGAAGTGAAGTTTGGAAGGCGTATGGCCTTGGGCAGGTGACGCTCAAGAGGAGACTCCCTCCGAGGCGTTCCGATTTAAGCGCATAACCACGACAAACGCAAGTAAAAAATGTTGGCTCTAGCTTGAGAGAGAACGAGATAGGAGGCGGGTGCGCTCCGCAATCTGGTGGGGATCCGTCAGTAATGCGCTGACCAAGGCCACAGCATCAGCTCCAGCTTCGATAACTTCCTGAGCATTGAATTCCGTAATACCGCCAATCGCTACAAGCGGCAATGAGCCAACTATCTGGCGGACCGCTCTGAGACCATCTAAACCTACTTCCGGACTTGGATTAGCCTTTGTTCGGGTACTAAAGATAGGTCCTATCGCCAGGTAGTTAACAGGGAGTTTGATCGCTTGCCGCGCTTGATCGGCATTATGAGTGGAAAAGCCGATAATCGCCGGCTCGCCCAAAAGGCGGCGGGCTGCTTCAGGTGGAAGATCGTCCTGACCTAGATGGACTCCGTCCGCTCCAAGCGCGAGTGCGATATCAACACGATCATTGACTATTACGCGAGCCCCACGTTTTCGAGCCACTGTTAGAGCAGCCTTGGCTTGCCGGTAAAACTCCAGCGTTGGTAGGTTTTTCTCCCGCAGCTGGATTAGCGTTGCCCCACCATCACAGAGTCTTTCCACTTGTTCCGCATGGGATAACCCGGATAAAGCGATGTCCGTCAACGGATAGATCTGCGGAAACATACAGGTGGTCTTTTAAGTTGCCTCGGAAGAGTCCTTGCGCTTTGGTCGGAGGTTGGCGCTGAGCACACGCTTACGGAGGCGAATTGTCTGCGGAGTAACTTCCACAAGTTCATCATCAGCAATGAACTCGAGCGCTTGTTCGAGTGATAGATCTTTCGGAGGCACGAGTCGCATCGCTTCGTCGGCACTGGCAGCGCGCATGTTGGTTAGCTTTTTTTCCTTAATTGCATTTACGTCCAGATCAACCGCCCGCGCGTTTTCTCCTATTATCATTCCTTCATAAACTCGCGTACCCGGCCGCACGAAAAGCGTCCCGCGCTCCTGTAGATTGAAAAGGGCGAAAGTGGTTGTCTCACCAGTGCGATCAGCGACCAGCGCTCCCGTCGCTCGTCCGCGCAATGCACCCTGCCACTGGCCCCAGCGCAAAAACATTGTATTCAACAACCCGGTGCCTTTTGTCTCGGTCAGAAACTCATTACGAAAACCGATCAGCCCGCGAGAAGGGGCTTCAAACTCCAGACGTACCCGGCCCGTACCGTGGTTTACCATCTTGGTCATCTGACCCTTGCGACGTCCTAGCGCCTCAGTGACCACACCGATGAAGTCGTCCGGACAGTCGACGACTACGGCCTCGATTGGCTCCAGCGTTTTGCCGTTTACTTCGCGTGTGATGGCTTCGGGTTTGGAAACCTGAAGCTCATAACCTTCGCGCCGCATCATCTCGATCAGAATCGCCAATTGCAGTTCGCCTCGACCAGATACCTTAAATTGCTCCGGCAAGTCGGTACTCTCAACCCGAATCGCCACATTTCCCAGAATCTCCTTATCGAGCCGTTCCTTCACCTGGCGGGAGGTCACATACTTTCCCTCGCGACCTGCGAATGGTGCGTTATTAACGCTAAAGATCATGGCAATGGTGGGCTCGTCGACAGCGATTACGGGCAGAGGTTGAGGGTTCTCGAGTGAGGTTATTGTATCGCCGATATGAATGTCTTCAATTCCAGCCAGCGCAACGATCTCGCCGAACTTAGCCTTGTCGACTGATTCTCGACCCAGGCCTTCAAAGACATAAAGTTGAGAGACGCGCGTTTTCTGGATCGAGCGGTCCGGCTTTACCACCACAACTTGATCACCCATTTTGATCTCGCCGGAGAAAATGCGACCAATCGCTAATCGACCGACATAGTCGCTGTAGTCTAGATTGGCTACCAGCAGCTGAAGCGAGTCAGTCCGCAACTCTTTTGGTGCGGGAATAGTTTTGACAATCTGTTCGAAGAGCGGCTGGAGATCCTTTGAATCGTCTTCCAGACTCTTCTTAGCAATGCCCGCGCGGGAGACGGAATACAAGATCGGAAACTCGATCTGCTCATCGGTGGCATCCAGATCCAGAAACAACTCGTAAATCTCATCCACCACTTCCGCGGGGCGGGCATCATGGCGGTCTATCTTGTTGACTACCGCAATCGCCGGCAGACGGGCTTCGAGCGCCTTACGCAACACAAATCGAGTTTGCGGCAAACAACCCTCAGCAGCGTCAACCAACAACATCACGCCGTCAACCATCTTCAACACGCGTTCTACTTCACCGCCAAAGTCCGCGTGTCCCGGAGTATCCACGATATTGATCTTTACATCCCGATAACGCACGGAGGTGTTTTTCGCCATGATGGTTATCCCGCGTTCTCTTTCGAGATCCATCGAATCCATCACGCGATCCCGCACTTGTTCGTTTTCACGGAAAGTTCCTGATTGCCGAAGCATGGCGTCAACCAGTGTAGTTTTGCCATGATCGACATGGGCGATAATAGCGATATTACGAACGTCTTCTCTTTTCAACATCACAATCAATTAAAACGAAAGCTCAGGATTACCTCACTGCCAGATTTGCATTTTGGTTATGTGCACCTTGGAGAGTAGCACCGGATGAAGGGCGAGTCGAAGGGAGCAGGTGCCGGTAGCTATTGAAACTCTTAACTGAGCTTACCGGTTTGCCTCAACGCTTCGAAAAGAACTATGCCGACAGCAGTGGCCAGATTCAAGCTCCGCACATTCGGATTTAGCATAGGGATCCTCAAGCAATGGTCCCAATGAGCGCGCAAGATATCTTCAGGCAGGCCCCGGGTTTCGCGTCCGAAGATCAGGCAGTCGTCAGGCTCGAAAGACCAGTCTGTGTAATGCTGATCGGCTTTCGTCGTGAGGTAAATGAAACGCGAGCCGGGTAGGGCCTTGTAAAGAGCCTCGAGGTTTTGGTGCCGCTCGAGGATGACCTCGGGCCAGTAGTCAAGCCCGGCCCGCCGGACCGCTCGGTCATCCATGCGGAAGCCGGGCATGCCGACGATATGTAGCGGGACTCGGGTGGCAGCACAAAGCCGCGCGACGTTGCCGGTGTTCGGCGGTATCTCTGGTTCGACAAGTGCAACATTCATCACTTCCCTGCCACGAGCTTACTTGCCGTCGTTCACCATCCGCAACAGTGGTCTAGAAACTTGGCCACATCACCGTGAAGAAAAAGGAACGTAGTCACTCAGGCCGCGGTCCCATGAGGTCAGTACCACCGTGCGGTAGCGGGTGGGTCCTGCTCACAATTGACAATGTGCAGAGGACGAATCTAGAAGGTTGCACAGTGAGACCCACTTGTCACTTGCAGGTGGTATTGACTTCGACGCACCTTGCTCCATCAAAATGAAAAGGAACGACGAGATTCGCTTGAAGTTCTCGTCGTTCCTTTTCAAGGCCTTGCTGGCCTCAGAAGTTTGTGTGCGCCGGTGAAAGGTTCTTGCTGTAACCTGCTGGTTCGAACTATCTCTTCTTGGCGGCCTTCTTGGTTCCGCCCTTCTTCGCGCCCTTTTTGGCGCCACCCTTTTTCGCTGCGGACTTCTTTCCACCTTTCTTAGTTGCCATGTTGTATGTGCTCCTTTTTCGAGTGTTTGAGTTTTTGCTGTTTCTTCATG
>WNFR01001846.1_pt1 | contig 39017 bp, 37 predicted proteins | sample 5400221 | NCBI WGS metagenome assembly WNFR01 (sample SAMN13153357, study PRJNA577476) | soil metagenome | isolation source: 40 cm soil under Madrone tree | place: USA:California | collected 2016-06-14 | reverse complement strand
GAAAAGGCGATGGCGGACTTTGGGCGCCTCGCTCAGGAAGCCGATGCGGCGCTTGTTTATTACGCTGGTCACGGCATTCAGTATCAAGGCCTCAATTATCTGATGCCCGTCGATGCCCGGCTGGAAGATGAGTACAGCGTCAACTACGAATTGACGCGCATTGACGACGTCCTGTTCGCGTTGGCGAAGGCCCGCGGGGTAAAAATTCTGATCTTGGACGCATGCCGCAACAATCCGCTTGCGGAGCGCCTCAGTTCGCGCGGCATGAAGCGCGATTTTATCCAAACACGGGGTCTTGCGAGAATTGAAGCGCCGCGCGGCATGGTCGTAGCCTTTGCCACGCAATCCGATCAGATCGCGGCTGACGGCGCCGGCCGCAACAGCCCGTTCACCGGCGCTCTCCTGAAAGAGATCGAAGCACCGGGAATTGAAATTGCCACGGTGTTCCGCCGTGTTGCCATCGATGTCAACCAGGCGACCGGCGGCCGTCAATTGCCTGAATTGTCCATTTCGATGTCCGGCGAATTTTATTTCAATACCCGCGACACTGACATCCAGGCATGGGCAAAGCTGCGAGGCTCAAGCGACCGCCGGCAATTGAGCGGCTTCATAGCGCAATATCCGAATAGCCCGCTGACAAGCGACGTGCAGGAACGGCTTGCGGCGCTCGACCGTGCCGAAAAGTTGCGCCTCGAAGAAGCAGCACGCATCCAGGCGGAGCGCGAGAAGGCCGAGCGGGAACAGATGACGAAAGAACGGGCGCAACGCGAACGACTTGAAGCGCTCGAGCAGGCTGAAAAGGATCGCATTGAGGGGGCGGGCGCCGCCGGAAACCTTGCTACGCATGTGACGTCGCTGCCGCCGACTACGCCTTTGCAGTCTCCGTCACGGCAGCCTGACGTGCTTTCTGGCGGCGCGTTGGTTCAACTCATCAAAAAGGAGCTCAAGCGCCTTGGGTGCTATGCGGGCCGGATCGACGATGACTGGGCCAGCAGTGACACCAAGTCGTCGGTAACGAGATTTGTGAAATACGCGAACCTGTCCGCGGAACCGAAAAATCCCGACATCGATTTCCTTAATCTCGTTCGTAGCAGGCCAGGTCGCCTCTGCCCGTTGGAGTGCGGAACGCAGAAGATCGAGCGGAATGGGCAATGCGTCGCGCGAGACAAAGAACCCGCCAAACCGTCGCCCCGCTCAGCCGAGGCGAAGGAGCTTGCAGTACCAGCTAGTCCGTCTGCTGCCGTTGCGCGAGCCGACCGGGCCTGGGCGGCTGGAACGTTTCAGCGTTGCATGGGGGCCACTACGGGGTGCTACGAGCGTACGATCCGAATGCACCACACACCGGAATGGGCTAGAACCTGGTGCAATCGCCAGCCGACCTGCTGAAGCAAAATCTGAAGAGATTGGAGCGTCTACCAAAGTCGCGACATTGGAGGGGCGCGGACAAGCGTCGTTCCCCCCGCATGGCCTGCTGTAGGGGCGACGCTCGTGGTCGCACGCGCCAAAAACGGGGCGACCACAAGGGTCGCCCCTGCATCACATCATCCTTATGCGTTGGCGCTACTGCGCAGCGATCTGCACCTCGGGCGCCGCAGCGCGCACATCGGCGTCGACAAGGCCCTCGAACTGCACGAAATTGTCCTGGAACATCGCGACGAGCTTGCGTGCGGTGTCGTCGAACTCTGCTTTGTTCTGCCAAGTCTTATGCGGATAGAGCAGATGCGGCTCGACGCCCGCGAGCTGGGTTGGCACTGAGAAGCCGAAGTACGGATCAGTGCGGAACTTGGCGTTGCGCAACGATCCGTTCAGCGCGGCGGTGAGCAGCGTGCGCGTGACCTTGATCGGCATGCGTCGTCCGACGCCGTATCGGCCGGCGGTCCAGCCGGTGTTGACGAGCCAGCAATCGACCCCATGGGCGCCGATCAGCTCACGCAGCAGATTTCCATACACGGACGGATGGCGCGGCAGGAACGGCGCACCGAAGCAGGTGGAAAACTCCGGCTGGACTCCGACCAGCCCCTTCTCGGTGCCGGCGACCTTGGCGGTGTAGCCGGACAAGAAGTGATACATCGTCTGGGCGGCGGAGAGCTTTGCAATCGGCGGCATGACGCCATAGGCGTCCGCCGTGAGCAGCACGATGTTCTTCGGCATGCCGGCGCGGCCAGTGCGCGAGGCATTCGGGATGTAATCGAGGGGATAGGCGGACCGGGTGTTCTCGGTCTTGCGGTCATCATCGAAGTCGCAGATGCGGGTCTCGGGATCGAAGATGACGTTTTCCAGAATGCTGCCGAAGCGCAGGGTCGCAGCGTGGATTTCGGGCTCGGCTTCTTTGGAGAGCCGGATGCACTTGGCATAACAGCCCCCTTCGAAGTTAAACACCCCTTGCGGCCCCCAGCCGTGCTCGTCATCGCCGATCAGGGTCCGGTTCGCATCGGCCGACAGTGTGGTCTTGCCGGTACCGGACAGGCCGAAGAACAAGGCGACGTCGCCGTCCTCGCCGACATTCGCCGAACAGTGCATCGGCATCACGCTCTCGGCCGGCAGATAGTAGTTGAGCGTTGTAAAGACCGATTTCTTCATTTCGCCGGCGTAATAAGTGCCGCCGATTAAAATCATGCGCTTGGTGAAGTCGATTGCGACGACGGTTTCGCTGCGCACGCCATGGCGTTTGGGATCGGCCTTGAAGGATGGCAAACACAGGATGGTGAAATCCGGCACGTAATTCGGAATTTCGGAGCGATCGGGCCGGATCAGCAACGTGCGGATGAACAGTGAATGCCAAGCGAGCTCAGTGAACACGCGGGCTTTGATGCGATATTTCGAATCGGCGCCGCCATAGAGATCCTGGGCGTAAAGTGGCTTGCCCTTCGCGTGTTCAAGAAAATCCTTGTGCAGCAGTTCGAACTGGGCCGGGGTCAGCTTGCCGTTCTTTTCCCACCAGATGGTCCTTTCGGTGTGCTCGTCGCAGACAACGAATTTGTCCTTGGGGCTACGGCCGGTGTGGATGCCGGTTTCGGCGCACAGTGCGCCGCCCTGCACCAACTGGGCTTCGTGGTTGGCGAGCGCATGTTCGTAAAGGGGCGCCTCGGTCAAGTTCCAATGGACCGCAGCAAGGTCTGAAAAGCCAAATTTGTCGGCGCCATAGGCGCTGTTCCGTAAACCTGTTTCTTTCACGGCAGCCCTCCGCGTAAAGTCTTCCGTCATTCACCGCCAATGCCGCGCAAGCCCCACCCGGCAGTGGCTCGGCAGATTGAATTGCACGCTCCGGATCTCGGAGTGGCGCACCTATAACGGCCCTTGATATTCCTGCCAAGATCAATCGCCTCGGAGGACTTATGATCGAAGCGCAGGGCCAAAGATCGGGCCGCCGGTCAAATTGTCGGGCACTGACTACGGGCTTGCGTGTGCGCACCGGGAACGCCCTGTGTCGGCGAAAGCGTTATGAGGCATTTGGACGCAGCAGTGAATTGCGCGGGATTGTGCCTTTTCGGTGACGTAGCTCATGCCTCGACAGGTGCACGGCAGGTCCGATGAAACGCTGGCGCGAACCACAATTTGTATCGTCATTGCGCCCGCGCTCGGGCTCCCCATTGCGCCAATGTCTTGCGCAAGGCGAGACCGGTGGTCACGCGCTCCGCGAACGGCATTCGCATGATGCGGTCGCCGAGGGCGAGATCAAGCCCGTCGGGATCAAGGCCTGTCACTTGCCATGTCCCGTCCGCTTCACCGAAGAGCTTCGTCGCGTACAGGCGCACCGCATCGGGATGATCGGCATTCATGTGTTCGACCGCGCTTTCCTCGATCCCGACGATTTCAGCGGCGTCTTCAAGATTGGTGATGATATCGGCAGCCTTGAGGTCGGCTGCGCGGGCGAACCCGCCGTTGAGATGCGCCGACACGACTCGCAGTCGCCAGAACGTGAAGTCGCCGAAGCCGGCATAGAGCCCGGATTTCGGATGGCGGGAGAGAAAGCGCCGCCGTACCCGCGCCGCGTCCGGCGCGTCTCGGGAGATGTTGGCGAAAGTACCGAGGACGGTGAGCCGCGGATGGGCGAGGGGATCGCCTTTTCCGGTGGCTGCCAGCAATACGGAAGCACGAGGATCAACCTCGATATTGGCCGTGTGGGTGGACAGTCGCGATACCAGGATCAGGGGTGAGCCGTCCGCATCGGTCGCCACATTGACGAGGGAGCAAAACGGATGACCAGTGTTGCGGTCGAGCGTGGCCAGGGCGCCGGCGCGGGTGCCCCGCAACAGCTGCTTTGCGACGGCAATAGGGTTAAAATCCTCAGGCGGGCGAGCAGTTTCGGGCAGACGGTTGGGCATAATTCCGGGCAAAGCCGCCGTCTTTTCCGCTTCCGTCATGGCTTACCGGCCTCCCAAATCGTCCGACACACATCAACCCTGTGGTTTATCGCCACATTTTCGCCCCCCTGAGCGGCTTGGTAACGCGAAACCTTGCTTGGGATTCATCAATACATGCTAGAAAGGTTCCCATGGCAACTATCGCCCTTGTAGACGATGACCGCAATATCCTGACCTCCGTCTCGATCGCGCTGGAGGCTGAGGGTTACCGGATCATGACCTATACGGATGGCGCCTCCGCGCTCGAAGGCTTCAAGTCAAGCCCGCCGGACCTCGCCATACTGGATATTAAGATGCCGCGCATGGACGGCATGGAGACCCTGCGTCGTCTGCGGCAGAAATCCGATATGCCGGTGATTTTCCTCACCTCCAAGGACGAGGAAATCGATGAATTGTTCGGCCTCAAGATGGGGGCGGACGACTTCATCCGAAAACCGTTCTCGCAGCGGCTTCTGGTCGAACGCGTCAAGGCGGTGTTGCGCCGTTCCGGCGGCAAGGACGGAACGGTGCCGAAGGAGACCGACACCGCCAAGGTGCTGGAGCGCGGCCAGCTCCGCATGGATCCGGAACGCCACACCTGCACCTGGAAGAATGAGCCGGTCACGTTAACCGTAACGGAGTTCCTGATCCTGCAGGCGCTGGCGACCCGGCCCGGTGTGGTAAAGAGTCGTAACGCCTTGATGGATGCCGCCTACGACGACCAAGTTTACGTCGACGACCGCACGATCGATAGCCATATCAAGCGGCTGCGAAAAAAGTTCAAGCAGGCTGAAGACTCTTTCGATATGATCGAAACGCTCTATGGGGTAGGCTACCGGTTCAAGGAGTAGCTGCTTTTCAAATCCTCCGCACGATCGCCCGTTGTCAGCCGGTGGGCGCCCGCGCATGCGGTTGCGATCGAGTGCCGCCTGAGACTGGGTGGAGCTTATGAGAAGCCCGTGCTTGATAAGACCGTAAACGTCGACGACACAGATGTCGGATCGGCCTATCCGGCCGTAAAGTACTTTCAGCGGCCCCGCGGGTTCGCTGCAGCGGCGGTGCGACGTCTTCGTCGCATCAGCATTGCTTTCGCGCGTTCCCCCATCCGAATCGCCGATTTTTTTGCTCGCTCCTGGCGTGTGTTGCGAACTGAGGGCCTGCTTGGCGCGCTGCGTCACACTTGGCAGTTCTTCATCAGTCAGATTTTTGCGAGTCTCACGCGTCGCATCGTATTTCTCAACATTGCCGGGCTGCTCGCCTTCATGCTCGGCATCCTGTATCTCACCCAATTCCGGGCCGGCTTGATCGATGCGCACGTGCAAAGGCTGCTCTCCCAGGGCGAAACCATAGCCATTGCGATTGCGAGCCAGGGCACGGAGGCCGACCCGATCAACATCGACCCCGAGCGACTTTTGGAACTGCAGGCGGGCGAAACCTACAGTCCCTCCGATAACACGCTTTTCGGCTTTGAGTTTCCCGTGAGCCCGGAGCGGGTGGCGCCGCTGCTGCGGCGCCTGATCACACCGACCAATACCCGTGCGCGAATCTACGACCGCGACGGTACGTTGATCATCGACAGCCGCAACCTCTATGGCCGCGGCGACGTGCTGCGTTTTGACTTGCCGCCGCCAACTGCCGAACGGCCTGGAATCGTCGAGCGCACATTTATCACAATCCGCAAATGGCTCAGTCGCGGAGACCTGCCGCCTTATCGCGAGATCGGTCCCGAGAATGGCAGGAGCTATCCGGAAGTCGTCCAGGCATTGGACGGCGAGAAAGAGAGCGTGGTTCGCATCAACGACCGCGGCGAGGTGATCGTCCTGGTCGCAGTCCCGATTCAGCGTCTGCGCACGGTCCGCGGGGCATTGCTGCTGTCAACCCAGGGCGGCGACCTTGATCAAATCGTCGAGGCGCAGCGGCTTGCCATTCTCAAGGTGTTCCTGGTTGCGGCGGCGATCATGTCGGTGCTCTCGATGCTGCTCGCCGGCACCATCGCGGGTCCGGTGCGACGGCTTGCAGACAGCGCCGAGCGGGTGCGCCGCCGCGTGAGAGGCCGTGTGGAAATCCCCGACTTCACCCAAAGGCGGGACGAAATCGGGGATTTGTCGGGCAATCTGCGCGAAATGACGAGCGCGCTCTACAGTCGAATCGAGGCGATCGAAAGCTTTGCCGCCGATGTCGCCCACGAGCTGAAAAATCCCCTGACTTCGCTGCGTTCCGCGGTCGAGACTTTGCCGCTGGCAAAAACGGAATCGAGCAGATCCCGATTGCTGGGGGTCCTCAAGCACGACGTGCAGCGGCTCGACCGGCTCATTTCCGATATTTCGGACGCAAGCCGCCTGGATGCCGAGCTGCAACGGCAGGAAGCGGCGCCCGTCGACCTGAATAAGCTCTTGGTTGCGGTCGTCGCGGTGGCGAACGAGATCCAGCGCGAAGACGGCGTGATGGTGACCCTCGCTTTCGAGGGCTCCCCTCGCATTTTCAGAGTGCAAGGTCATGATTCCAGGCTCAGCCAGGTTATCAACAATCTGATTGACAACGGGCGCTCGTTCTCCCCACCGGGCGGCACGGTGCGGGTCACCTGCCGGCGTTCGGGCCGCGAAATATTGATCACAGTCGATGACGACGGCCCCGGCATCCGGCCGGACGCGATCGAGAAAATTTTCGAGCGGTTCTATACTGACCGGCCGCAGCAAAATTTCGGTCAGAACTCGGGTCTTGGCTTGTCGATCTCGAAGCAGATCGTGGAAGCGCATGACGGCCGGTTGTCAGCGCAGAACCGCGTCGCCCCGCGGGAGCCCTGCCACGACGCCGAGGGTGACGATGCGGTTCTCGAGGAGCGGATTCTTGGCGCGCGTTTCGTGGTTCGACTGCCGGCGATGTAGGCGTTGGTGAACATCCCACCCACCATTCACGCCTCGGCGGTTCTGGCGGGGGCGCGGGCCGTCCTCATTCGCGGGCCCGCGGGCTCGGGCAAATCGCGACTGGCGCTCAACCTCATCCAGGCCGCATCGAAGAACGGCGAGCTGATCTTCGCGCGCCTGGTGGCGGATGACCGCGTTCATGTCGAGGCCGCTCATGACCGGCTGATTGCGCGGCCACCCGCCGCCCTTGCGGGCCTGCTCGAGGTGCGTGGCCTTGGAATTCAGCGCTTGCCGTACGAGCCCATGGCCGTTGTTTCATGGGTGGTGGACCTCGATGTTGCGGCACCGATGCGAATGCCCGACGACTTGACAGCACACGCAATTGTTGCAGGAGTGAGGATCCGACGGCTGGCGGTCGCACCCGGTTGCGATCCTGTTCCAATGGTGCTTGTTGCCGTTACATCGCGTCCTCTTGAGTTTGGCGACGCTGCTGTATCGGCAGATGTGGCTTTCTAACAGTCTCCCGAAAAGCCCTTGCGCTCGGCCTTGGGATGGTCATGATTGGAGATGACTTCGAGCGGCGCACCACAGCGCACGCCGGGTGATTCTATGATAGGTCTTGTCCTCGTTACCCACGGGCAGCTTGCCACCGAGTTTCGTTCCGCCCTGGAACATGTTGTTGGTCCTCAAAGTCAGATTGAACCGATCACGATCGGACCTGATGACAATGTCGAACAGCGCCGCCGCGACATCATCGAGGCGGTAAAGAAAGTTGACACCGGCGATGGCGTGGTGATCTTGACCGACATGTTCGGCGGCACGCCGTCAAACCTTGCGATTTCCGTGATGAGCCGACCCAAGGTAGAGGTACTGGCCGGGATCAACCTGCCAATGCTGATCAAACTGGTGAAGGTCCGTGACGAATGCCCGCTGGCGGAGGCGGTCGCGGCGGCACAAGAGTCCGGACGCAAATACATCACCATCGCGAGCCGGGTGTTGGCGGGCAAATGACGGACATGCGGCTTGCCGGCGAAAACCGACGCGACACCGACCGCACAAGGATTCCCCCGAGGGTGCTCGTTCGGGTGCTGAAAATCGTTAACCAGAGGGGCTTGCACGCCCGGGCGTCGGCCAAATTCGTGCAGACTGTGGAAAAGTTCGAGGTCGATGTGCGCGTCAGCCGGGGCAGCGAAACCGTCGGCGGTACGTCGATCATGGGCCTCATGATGCTCGCGGCCGGTCCCGGTACTGAAATCACGGTAGCGGCTTCCGGCAGAGAAAGGGCCGAGGTGCTCCTTGCGCTCGAACTTCTGATTAACGAGCGATTTGGCGAGGACGATTGACCAGCGTGCACTCAAATTACCCTAACGTCGATCGCGCGGCAGCCCGGTACCGGCATCTAAGAACGCAAAGATAAACGGTCCCACTGCCCTTCCCCGCAAGCAAGGCAAGGCGCGTTTCGATATAAAGAAATCCTTATATGTCATTGCGGTGTTTCGATCGCCTTGCTATAGGCACCGGACGGAACGTCTCATTCACCGCGATCCAAAGGACGCCCATGACCACCTCGCCGACAGCCGCGAAAACCATGCCGACCTCGCACGACTACGTCGTGAAGGACATCGGCCTTGCCGAATGGGGCCGCAAGGAGATTGCGATTGCGGAGACCGAAATGCCGGGCCTGATGGCGACGCGAGACGAATTCGGCCCGCAACAGCCGCTGCGCGGCGCCCGCGTCGCCGGATCTTTGCACATGACGATCCAGACTGCGGTGCTGATCGAGACTCTCGCTGCGCTAGGTGCTGACGTGCGCTGGGCCTCCTGCAATATCTATTCGACCCAGGACCATGCGGCAGCCGCCATCGCGGCGTGCGGCATCCCGGTATTCGCCGTCAAGGGCGAGAGTCTTGCGGACTACTGGGACTACACCCACCGCATCTTCGAGTGGCCGGACGGCGGTACTGCAAATATGATTCTCGACGACGGCGGCGACGCCACGCTGCTGATCCACCTCGGCCTGCGGGCCGAGCAGGGCGACATCGGGGCGATCAGCAAGCCTGCCAACGAGGAAGAGGAAATTCTCTTCGCCGCCATCAAGAAGCGGCTGAGCGAGCATCCGGGCTGGTATCGCAGGAACGCCGACGCGATCCGTGGCGTCTCCGAGGAAACAACGACCGGCGTGCACCGGCTTTACGAGATGCAGAAGCGGGGCACGTTGTTGTGGCCCGCGATCAACGTCAATGACAGCGTGACCAAGTCGAAATTCGACAACCTCTATGGCTGCCGCGAATCGCTCGTCGACGGCATCCGCCGCGGCACCGATGTCATGATGGCCGGCAAGGTCGCCATGGTGGCGGGGTTCGGAGACGTCGGCAAAGGTTCGGCCGCCTCGCTGCGCCAGGCCGGCTGCCGGGTGATGGTGTCCGAGGTCGACCCGATCTGCGCCCTCCAGGCCGGCATGGAGGGCTACGAGGTCACCACCATGGAAGACGCCGCCCCGCGCGCGGACATCTTCGTGACCGCGACCGGTAACCTGGACGTCATCACGGTCGATCACATGCGCCAGATGAAAGACCGCGCCATCGTGTGCAACATCGGTCACTTCGACAGCGAAATACAGGTCGCCGCGCTGAAGAATTTCCGCTGGCACAACGTCAAGCCGCAAGTCGACGAGATCGAGTTTCCGGACGGCAAGCGCATCATCCTGCTGTCGGAAGGGCGGCTTGTAAATCTCGGCAATGCCATGGGACATCCGAGCTTCGTCATGTCGGCGTCGTTCACCAACCAGACGCTTGCCCAGATCGAGCTGTGGACCAATCCGGGTAAATACGAGAAGAAGGTCTATACGCTGCCCAAGCAGCTCGACGAAAAGGTCGCACGGCTGCATCTCGACAAGATCGGCGCCAAGCTCACCCAACTGAGCCAGAAGCAGTCAACCTATATCGGCGTGCCAGTCGAGGGACCCTACAAGCCGGATCACTACCGGTATTGATCGGCCTGGGCGTACTCAGGTTGACAGACACGGTCATCCCTCATAGGTCGTCGCCGGGCTTGTCCCGGCCACCCCGATTGCTGTGGCTCTGCGCCTGGACATTCGAGGCGCCGGGACGAGCCCGGCGACGACCCGGACGTGTTTCAACGTGATCGAGTTCCGCTCTGACGGCGAGACCTACGGCGGCGGTATGGCCACGATGGCGTAGCGAGTCACCGGCCCGGGAATTCCCAAGAAAGTGCGAGAGACGTCCATCTCGACGCGCCGGCCTCGAGGTGCCGCGGCGGCGCGCCTGTTCAAGGCATCCATGCAGCGATTTTCGGTGACCGGGCAATAGAGGAGGATGCCCTGCCGGGCGATCCGCGCCTCATCGGTCCACGGCGTCAAGGCCGGGTTCACGATTTCGAAAGTGGATGGTCGGTCCGGGAAGTAGAAGGCGGTGCCGTCGAGCACATTGTCGTAGCTGCCGATGAGCCGCAGCGGCTGGTCGGTGGTCTCGCGCCAGACCTTGCCGGCCGCTTCGGCGGCCAGGCTATATTGAGTGCCATAGTTCGGGATGCCGTTGAAATGCGTCACCACCGCAACGATCGGCGCGACCAGCACGGCAAGCACGGGAAAGAATACCGCGATCGCGAGAATGCGGATCGCCGCGACGCGGGGAATCACGATCCGCGGTGACGACAACAGCACCACCGGCAGAAGCGTCATGCCGCCGATAGCCCAAAGCGACACCACTTTCTCCGCCGCGGCGACCGCCATGAGCGCCGGCAGCACCAGCGGCAGAATGAAGACGACGACGGGGAGCCGCCGCCGTGGATCGCCGGGCCACAGCATATCGGCGACATCGGCAGGCGCCGGTTTGGCCGCGATGCCGGTCAGCAGGATCGGGACGACCGCATAGCCAAGCGCGCCGGCCGCATATCCGATACCCGAGATAAACGCCTCAAGGACAGTTCCCGGGTGGGATTCGAGCGCATATCCGAACGTCCCGAAGTCGTGCAGGTAGAGCCACGCGAGGTGCGGCGACAGGGCGGCGACGCCCGCCACGACGGTGACGAAAGGCGCAGCGGAACCGAAATAGAGCTTGCGCCGGGGATCGCTTGCCGCCGCGATCGCCAGCGCGGCAAGCAGGACCACGGACCAGTATTTCGTCAGCATGGCGCCGGCGGCCGCGAAGCCGGCGAGCGCCGCGAAGCCAAGCCCGCGACTCTCAAACGAACGCAGAAAAAACCACGTCGCCAGCGCCCACCACGGCATCATGGCGGAGTTGGCGTTGAACTTGAGAGCGTGAAAGTTGAAGAACGGAACGAGGGTCAGAAGGGCGAGCCCGACCGCGCTTTTCACGCCGTCGAGATAATGCGTCGAGACCACGAAGGCGACCCAGAGAGACACGGTTGCGATCCCGACGGCGAAGAGATCATAGGCCCACGTCGCGAGGGGGAAAATCGAAAACCAGGCGCCGACCAGCCACGCCGGCAACGGCGGATGCTTGGGGGTTCCGAACGTGATTTCGCGCGACCAGGCGACCATCTCGCCCATGTCGAAATGGAAATCCTGGCTCGCCTTGGCCACGACCGCGTACAGGGTCCAGACCGCCCAGTAGGCGGCGAGCACGGCGACGACGGTGCGACCGCGCCGTTTGGGATCGGACAACGCGTCGAGCAGCCGCCCGAGCGCTGCATCGATGGCCTTTAGCGAGACGGAAACCTTCATGGCCGGGAAGACCTGTGGTGTCGGACGTGGCGCACTCTATTCGCGGGTGAAGTACCATTTAGTACGGCCCCAAGATCCGATGGCGCCCGCCGCGACCGATGGCGCTGTCTTGGCTAGAGAAATCGCGCCGTCCATAACACGACACGTCCGCGCAGCACAGATCGTGCGCCGTCGAGCAAGATGGGTTTGCGGGCAGCCCATGAGGCGCGGTGATGCGCGCATATCCGGCGCGAACGGCGCCTCTACTCCGCCGCCGGATCGATCCGCGAACCCTGCACCGTGACCGAGAGGAGAGGATTATCTGGATACACGTCCTTGTAGGTAAGCGCGGAGCCCGGCGGCTTTTCGCGCAGACGGAACGACACCCAGTTTCCAGCCGGCCCGGACTCGATGTGGTACACCCGGCCAGCCGCGAAGCTGGCCGTTAGCGTTCCGTTCGCCTTCCGAATGGCGCCAAAGGAATAAGAGATCTGGAGCCGATGGCTACCGGGCAGCAGATAAACGATCGAACGACAGCCGCTGAAAGTGCGCACGCTCTTGCCGTCGACTTCGCAAATCATTGTCCGGTCCAGCCGATTGAGCCGTATCGCGCCGTACACGGTCGCAAGTTGCGCCGCCGGGCGGCGCGGGCCTTCATAAGCGTGCATCTGGCTAACCGGGGCGCCCTGGGCGAGCGGGGCGTGGCTCGAGATGAGCGCGGCGGCAGCCGCGAGTGGTTTCAGCAGTCGTGTCATTCTCCCCTCCCCTATGAAAGTTTACACAGGGCTTAATCAGCCCGCAGGATCAATACGCGAATTCTGCCGCCTGCGGGCGGGGAAGGGACTCAGTGGCGCGCCCGGAAGGATTCGAACCTCCGACCCCCAGATTCGTAGTCTGGTGCTCTATCCAGCTGAGCTACGGGCGCCGGCTAAACGCTGGAGAATGCGCTGGGAAGTCCCCGCGGCCCGCGATAGCTATAGGCTCTGTTCCGACTTGGCAAGGCTCGATTCCGGTCGATCCCGCAGCTTCATACGGACGTGTCCCCCAGCATCCCCTACGCATGGGCGCGTTCGTTGCGTCGTTCATGAAGCGGGATCGGGCGATCGGGGATTTTCAGGCGGAACGTTGCGCCGATGGTTCCGTCCACCAGAACAATCTCGCCGCCATGGGCGCGCACGAGTTCGTCGGCGATCACGAGGCCAAGCCCGGCGCCTCCGGACCGCGTCGATCCTTGGAACGCCTCAAACAGATGCGCCCGCGCCTGATCCGAGAAGCCCGGGCCGGTATCCGCAACCTCGATGACCGCGACGGCCCCCTCGCGCCGTCCGGTGATCCGGATTTGATCGCGCGCGGGGTCATTGGGGGCGCGGCCTTCCAGCGCCTGCATGGCGTTGCGCGCGAGGTTGATAAGAACGCGCAGCAGCTGATCGCGGTCGGCGTCGGCAGTCAGGCCGTGCTCGACGGAGGTGATCCACCCGATCCGGGAATCCGGCGCCAGTCCGAGCGTATCGCGCACATCCTCAACGAGTTCCATGAGCGCGACCGACCGGCGGTCGGGCGGCGGCTCCTGGGCGCGCCCATAGGACAATGTGGACTGGCAGAATGCGATCGCTCGCTCAAGCGCCCGCATCAGCTTGGGGGCGAAGCGTTGCACCTGGGGATCGGGGAGCCTCGCCAGCCGGTCGGAAAACAACTGAGCTGATGACAACAGGTTGCGTAGATCGTGGTTGATCTTGGACACGGCCAGCCCAAGGTTGGCAAGCCGCGTCTTCTCGTGCAGCGTATTGGCAAGGCCGCGCTGCATTTCGGCGAGCTCGTGCTCGACGAAACCGATCTCGTCATGGCGGGACGTCGGCGCCAATATGCGCGCCTGGTCTTCAGGATCGGCCCGAAAGCTCGCCATGTTGGCGGTGATGCGATAGAGCGGCCGGACGAACAGGTAGTGAAGGGAGAAATATACGAGCGCCGCGCTGATCGCCGAGATCGCAATCGAAAGCACCATGATGTTGCGCGAATAAATCCACATCGCGTTTCGCAGCGGGCCCTCCGGAATCACGATTTCGACGAACTGGCCGCCCACCGGCGCCGGCCCGACGGCGCGCAACAGATCCGTATCCTTGGCCACCAACAGCGTGCGGAACGCCTCCACGATGGCTCTCATCGGCCGCATGTCGCGAATATCGACGTCCTGCAGCACTTCGCTCGGCATCTCGGTCGTGGCGAGCAGCCGCCGCTGCTGGCCAAGCTTCATGGCGAGCGCGCGCGCCCCGATACTGTCGAGAATCTGCCGGGACAGCTGTTCCGGCACGTCGGGCGCCGCGTCGAAAACCAGGGCGGCGGTATGAGCGGCGCCCAGCTTGTTGGTGAGCCAGGTCAGCCGGAAATTCGCGATCGACGGCACATAAATGCAAATCTCGGCCAGCATCACGAACAGCACGGTCAGCACCAGAAGTTTGGCCGACAGGCCGAAACGGATGCGTGGCGGCGGCGCCGGCGCGGCGTCGGGCGGGTCGATGTCGTCGCGGGCCGGCTCCAATTTGCCTTATCCTCTGCGGAGCCATTGGACGATGCGCCGCACCGTCGGGTTTGCGGCGGCGGACGCGAAAAACGTCATTGCGGCGCGTTTGTTGATGTCGCCGAAGGTCGGATAAGGGACCACCATCTCGGCCATGGCGCGCACATTGAGGCCCTCGCCGACGGCGAGCGTCCACGGCGCGATCAGCTCGCCGGCATGGGTCCCCACAATGGTGGCGCCAAGTATGCGACCGCGCGTGTCGGTCACGACCTTGGCGTGACCAACGGTCATCCGCTCGGCTTGGGCCCGGTCATTTTCGCAATATGGCCAGCGCATTACGCGAATTCGATATCCTTGATTCCTTGCCTGCTCATCGGTCAATCCCACATGGGCAAGTTCCGGGTCCGTAAAGGTGACCCAGGGAATTGCATTGTATCGTACTTTGACAGGCAAACGAAACAACGCATGCCGGATCACCAGCCCGGCATGGTAATTCGCCACGTGGGTGAACATCATGCCCCCTGCGGCCGCGTCTCCGATCGCGTAAACATGGCGGTTCGTGGTTTGCAGGCTGCCGTCCACCACAATGCCGGCTCGTGTAAACTCAATTCCGGCCTCCTCCAAGCCGAGTCCCTCGACGTTCGGCACGCGGCCGGCGGCGACCAGCAGGTGGCTGCCTGCGACGCGTTCCTCGGCGTCACCGCATTTGACAGCAAGCTCAACGCCGCTCGGTGTCTGTCGCGCCGATTGCACGCTCACGCCCGCCCGGATCTCGACGCCCTCGCGGTCGAGCGCGTCGATGACGATCTGGGCGCATTCTGCGTCGTCGTTGGCTAGCGGCCGCGCGGCCTCGACAATGGTCACCTGCGCGCCGAGGCGGCGGAATGCCTGGCCAAGCTCAAGACCGATCGCCCCGCCGCCGATCACCAGCAAGCGGGACGGCAACGCGCCGAGGTCGAATATCGTCTCGTTGGTGAGATGGGGCGTTTGGGCAAGGCCCGGAATCGGTGGAATGGCGGGCGACGATCCCGTCGCGATGACGAAGCGCCGGGCCTGCACGACGATACTGCCATCGACCGTCACGGTGGCGGGGTCCACGAAGCGCGCAACGCCCGCAATGACCCGCACGCCAAGGCCGGCGAAACGCTGCACCGAGTCATTCGGCGCGATGGCCGCGATCACCTTGCGGACGTGGTGGTACGTGCGGGCAAATTCAACCTTTGGATGCGCGCCGATTCCGAATACGCCTGACGTAGCGCCGGCGTTCGCTCGCTTCGCGGCTGCTATCAATGCCTTCGAGGGTACGCAGCCGTAGTTGAGGCAGTCGCCGCCCATCCGGCCCTTCTCGATCAACACGACCGAGACCCCGAATGCGGCCGCAGCAGCGGCAACCGAAAGACCGCCAGCACCCGCCCCGATCACGCAAATGTCGGGCTTGAGCTTTTCAGCCAAGCGCCCCTCGCCTCTGCGCCGCTGTCCGCGGACGAATCATGGCACCTTCCAACCTACCCTCCCCGCGGGGGAGGGTAAATCAATTTACCCTCCCCCGCCTGCGGGGGAGGGTAGGGTGGGGGGGCCGGGACGCGCCTTGGCTCCCCTGCGTATTGCGCAATAGCCCCTCGCGACGGCTGGAATAAGCGCGATCAGCCCGAGGACGACGAGACCGCCGATCAACTCAGGAGTAACCGCGGCCTGCAAATCGAAATCGAGCCGGCAGCCCATCTCCTGGGCGGCGACGCAGGCCCGGTAGACGCTCTCCTGAGCCGCGATAGCGCTACTCAAGCCGGCGCCAAAGAACGCAAACGCGAAGGTTGCCGGAATGATTCCGAGTGCCGTCGCGGCGACAAAAGGCGCCAGCGCGACCCCCGCCGGCGCCGATATCAAATTCACCAGCCAGAACGGGAACAGCGGCACCAGGCGCAAGAAAATCAGGTAACAGAAAGCGTCCTTACGAAAGCCGGCCGCAAGCTTCTCGGCAAGCGGCGCGGCGCGTCGCGTCCAACCACAACCGGCCACGCATCCGCACGCGGATTTGGTGACCAGGTAGATGACGGTGGCACCGAGGGTCGCGGCTGTCATGGCGGCAAGGCCGCCGGTCCAGGCGCCAAAAATCACGCCTCCTCCGACCGTCAAGAGGGCGGCTCCCGGGAACGACAATGCAACGGCCGCCGCGTAGACGGTGATAAAAGCGAGGATCGCAACGGCGCGGTGCGCAGCGACCAATTCCTCGATAGAGGCGCGGTGGCGGACCAGCGTCTCCAAGGAGACTTGCCGGTGCCACCCCATGGCAACCGCAAACGCCATCATGGCGAGGATTGCGCCAAGCGGGATCAGCCGGCCGAACGCGGGCGTGCGATCCGTGGACCGCTGTGCGTGGTTGATCTCGATCGACATGACGCTCGAGGTTCAGTTCTGCGCGGTCGACGTTGGCTGTGTCAATCGGTCGGCGCGAAAGCCTTATATACACCAGCATCGCGGTCGCGACCGGATTTTCACCGCGATTTGACGTTGCTTTGCGCACCGGCTCGCGCAAACGTGATCGACGCAAGTCGGGCGTCGGCCGAGGTGAGTGGCGGGCGCCTTTCCGGTGCATTGACGGAACTGAGGCCCTCCCGTATAAGCCGCCGCAATTGAGCGATATCCCTCCCGAGACGGCGGCAATGCCTCTCGGGCGGCTGTTATTGTGTGCGAGTGTCATCGGGCGTGGCCCGGGAATAATTCTCGCTCTCTTAAGAGAGGAAAGCTGTGAAGCGGACCTATCAACCGAGCAAGCTGGTGCGCAAGCGCCGTCATGGCTTCCGGACCCGGATGGCTACTCCGGGCGGTCGCAACGTGCTCAATGCGCGTCGCGCGCGTGGCCGCAAGCGGCTCAGTGCGTGATCGCACGCCCCCACCTGGGACCGCGGGCGTCCCGCCCGCCTGCAAGGAAGAGCGGGCGGGACGCCCGCGGTCCCAGGTGGGGGCCGCATGTCGGTGCAATGGAACGACTGAAGCGACGCAAAGATTTTCTGGCGGCCGCCGCCGGTGCGAGCGTTTCGACGCCCGGATTTGTCGTGCAGCAACTCCGTCGCGAGGACAGTGGGCCGGCTCGGGTCGGGTTCACGGTGTCACGGAAGGTGGGCGGCGCGGTAGAGCGCAATCGCGTGCGCCGGCAATTGCGGGAAGTCGTGCGGCTTTCCGCCGCCACTAGCCTCAATCCCGGCAGCGACTATGTCGTGGTTGGGAGGCGGGCTGCACTGGACATTCCGTTTGTCAAACTGACCGTGGATTTCGCGGGAGCACTAAAGCGCCTTGAGAAGAGGCGGACGGGCGTCTCGGGCACCATCGGCGAGAGCGGCCGGCAAACCTCGAAAGCCGATCAGAGCAGGTAATGAACGACCAGAAGAACACCATAATTGCCATAGTGCTATCCGCCATCGTGCTGATCGGATGGGAATATTTCTACGCGCTGCCACAGAAGCAGCGCCAGGAGGAGCTGCAACGCCAGGCCCAGACCACGCAGGTTCAGCCGGCGCCGCAAGCGACGCCCGGCCAAGGCGCGCCCGGGCAGGCATCGCCCGGCAGCGCCTCTGGGATTCCTGGTGGGATTCCTGGCGCAGCTCCAAAGATCCCCTCAGCTCCCGACGCCTCGGCCGCCGGCGAGCAAAAGAGCCGTGAGACGATTATTACGTCGACGGCGCGCATTCCCATCGAGACTCCGCGCATTAAAGGGTCAATTGCCCTCAAGGGCGGTCGCATCGATGACGTTTCGCTCGCTCAATATCACGAAACTGTCGACCCCTCCTCACCCGCGATCGTGCTGCTTTCGCCCTCGGGCAGCCCGCATCCGTTCTACGCGGAGTTCGGCTGGTACGCTCCCGCCGGCACCAACGCGAAAGTCCCGGGGCCAGATACGCTGTGGAGTCAGGTGGGTACTGGATCGCTCGGTCCCGGCCAGCCCGTCACGCTCAGTTACCATAACGGCGAAGGCCTGGAGTTTCGGCGCACCCTATCGGTGGACGACAAATATCTGTTCACACTCAAGGACGAGGTCGTGAACAGCGGCACGACTTCAGTGTCGCTTTACCCTTACGCGCTGGTCTCGCGCCATGGCACGCCGCAGACATCCGGCTACTACATCCTGCACGAAGGCATGATCGGCGTGATGGGGGACCAGGGCGAGCAGCAGTTCACCTACAAGGCGATGGAAGACAAGAAGCTGCAGCAGTTCAGTGTCACCAACGCCTGGATGGGCATCACCGACAAGTATTGGGCCGCGGCGCTGCTGCCCGACACCACCGCCCGCGTGCAGGCGGAATTTCGCGCCGATACGGTGGGGGCGACCAAGACCTATCAAACCGGCTATTTGCTCGATCGGCAGGTCGTCGCGCCGGGGGCCAGCGGTTCAGCCAGCGCCCGCTTGTTCGCAGGCGCCAAGGAAGTGGCCGTCGTCGGCATCAATTTCCCTCTGGCGGAGGTCGGCGGCTACAACAAGCAGCTCGATCTCAACAAATTCGATCTGCTGATCGATTGGGGCTGGTTCTACTTTATCACCAAGCCCCTGTTCCTGCTGATGGACATGATCTTCCGCTGGACCGGCAACTTCGGCGTCGCGATCTTGGCGGTTACAGTACTGCTCAAGGGGCTGTTCTTCCCGCTGGCCAACAAGTCCTACGCGTCGATGGCGAAGATGAAGGCCGTGCAGCCGCAGATGCAGGCGCTGCGCGAGCGCTTTCCCGATGACAAGGTCAAGCAGCAGCAGGAGCTGATGGAGCTCTACCGACGCGAGAAAATCAACCCGGTTGCCGGTTGCCTGCCCATCGTGATCCAGATCCCGGTGTTCTTCGCGCTCTACAAGGTGCTGTTCGTTACGATCGAGATGCGCCACGCGCCATTCTTCGGCTGGATCAGGGATCTGTCCGCGCCCGACCCCACCAATGTGTTCAACCTGTTCGGCCTCTTACCCTTCGATCCGGCGCACCTGCCGCTGATCGGCGGCTTCCTTGTGCTCGGCGTCTGGCCGCTCATCATGGGCGTCACCATGTGGTTCCAGATGAAGCTCAATCCGGCGCCGCCCGATCCGGCCCAGAAGATCATGTTCGACTGGATGCCGGTGATCTTCACCTTCATGCTGGCGTCGTTCTCATCGGGCCTCGTGATCTACTGGGCGTGGAACAACACCCTGTCGGTGATCCAGCAGTCGATCATCATGCGCCGCAATGGCGCCAAGATCGAATTGTTCGACAATCTGAAGGATGCAGGGCGTGGCATCAAAGGCCTGTTCGGCCGGATCACCGACCTGTTCAAAAAAAAAAGTAACGCAGGCATAAGCGGTCCGGCTTGACCGCCGTGGAGCCCGACGCACCGATGCCCGCGGGAGCCTTCACGACGGGCGAAATCGGCGCCGGCCGGCGGCTGTTCGCACCCGAATGGCGTTTCGTCTCTGCCGCCGGTTCGGCGGCCTCCCTGCCTGCAATGAAGGGCAATGAGATTGCCTTCGTGGGCCGCTCCAATGTCGGCAAGTCGAGCCTCATCAACGCCCTGACCAACCGCAACGGCCTCGCCAGGACCTCGCATACGCCCGGCCGTACCCAGGAACTGGTGTTCTTCGCCGCCGACGATCATCTCACCCTGGTCGACATGCCGGGCTACGGCTACGCGGCAGCACCAAAAACCAAGGTGGCGGCGTGGACCGCGCTGATCCACACCTACCTGCGGGGCCGCGCCAATCTCAAGCGGGTCTATGTCCTGGTCGATGCGCGGCGCGGCCTGACGGCGGCCGACGACGAAGTGCTTGAAACTCTCGATTCTGCCGCGGTCAGCTACCAGATCGTGCTGACCAAGGCCGACGAGGTGAAACCGGGCGAGCTCCCAGCCTGTCTCGACGCCACCGGGACGGCTCTGGGCAAGCATCCGGCTGCCTTTCCCCAGGCGCTGGTCACCTCCGCCCGCAGCGGCGCCGGCATCCCGGAACTGCGCGCCGCGATCGCGCGGCTGCTGGCGGAGCAGCGGCGGTAACGCATGATCGCGAATGAGACCCTTCTCCGGACGACCCGAACGGCCGCGTCAACGCCAGACGTGGATGGTTATCGAGTGGCCGTTGAAGGTGACGGTTTTTGCGAATGAAAGGGAGCAAAGAAGCGTCATGACCTCGGCCCTGCTCCTCCTTGCCTGCCTGATGGGCGCCGGCGGCGTCGGCCTCGCCGCCGCAGCCGCCCATGGGACGTCCGCCGCGGGGCTCGATAGCGCTGCCTACCTGCTGTTGTTCCACGCCACCGCGGTGCTGGCCATAGCTTCTCTCGCCCGCCAGGAGCTATTGTGGCGTCCGCTGGGTCTCGTTGCCATGGCGTGCTTCGTGGCGGGCGGCGCGTTGTTTGCTGGCGACGTTTCGATGCGCGCCTTTGCGGGCCAGCGGTTGTTCCCGATGGCAGCCCCGACGGGCGGCACACTCCTGATCCTCGGTTGGCTTGTCCTCGCCGCAGCGGCCGTCGTCGCAATGGCGGCGGCACACGATCGTTAATCGTTAAGAATTCACCCCCACCTTACCTATCCTCCCACGCTTGCGGGGGAGACCTCGCAAAAATGCCTATCGCAGACCCGGCGCGACGGCTAAATAGCGCGGACCCACACGCCGGGGCTTTTCGCCATGACCATATCGCCGTACGAGATCGCCCGCGTCCTCTCCGAAGCGTTGCCGCATATGCAGCAATACGACGACGAGATCGTCGTGGTGAAATATGGCGGACATGCCATGGGCGAAGAAGCCGCCGCCCGCAGCTTTGCGCGCGACATCGTGCTGTTGGAGCAGACCGCCATCAATCCAGTGGTGGTGCATGGCGGCGGTCCGCAGATCGGCGACATGCTCAAGCGGCTCGGCATCAGATCTGAATTTGCCGGCGGACTTCGCGTCACCGACGCCGCCACCATCGAAATCGTCGAGATGGTGCTCGCCGGGTCCATCAACAAGCAGATCGTCGGCTTCATCAACGAGGCCGGCGGCAAGGCGGTGGGGCTCTGCGGCAAGGACGGCAACATGGTGAAAGCCCGCAAGCTCGACCGCGCCGTGGTGGATCCTGGCTCGCGGATCGAAAGGATCGTCGATCTCGGGTTTGTCGGCGAGCCCGAAACGGTCGACACCACGGTGCTCAACCAGATACTCGGCCGCGAGTTGATCCCGGTGCTGGCTCCGGTCGCGACCGCCGCGGGCGGCGGAACCTACAATGTCAACGCCGACACGTTTGCGGGAGCGATCGCTGGCGCCCTCAAGGCCAAGCGATTGCTGCTGCTGACCGACGTGCCCGGGGTGCTCGATAAGTCGAAGAACCTCATCAAGCAGCTTTCCATGGACGAGGCGCGGCGGCTGATCGCCGACGGCACGATTTCGGGCGGCATGATCCCGAAGGTCGAGACGTGCCTCTACGCGCTCGATGCCGGAGTCGAGGCAGTGGTCATTCTCGACGGCAAGGTTTCCTGAGGAGCGCCGCATTTTTGCGGCGCGTCTCGAAGGATGGCAGCGAGCAACCGAAATCGGCTGTTGCCGATTTCGGCGATCTTCGTGCCGAAGTCGGGCAGGCCCGACTTCGGGTGCCGTGCATCCATCCTTCGAGGCGGCCGCCCATCGAAATCGGCTGTTGCCGATTTCGACACTTTGGGTTGCCGAAGTCGGGCAGGCCCGACTTCGGTGGGCGGCCTCCTCAGGATGAGGTCCGAATATTTCACGCGCTTCACGCCTTCGCCTCTTCCCCCGCCTCGGGTCGCAGGCGCTTGGCGGCATCGAGCGCCGAAATCACGATGTTCTGGTAGCCGGTGCAGCGACACAGGTTGCCCGAAATGGCGATGCGGACCTCCTGCTCGGTGGGGTCTGGATTATCGCGCAGAAATTCCAACAGGGTGGTCAGCATGCCGGGCGTGCAGAAGCCGCATTGCAGGCCGTGGTTCTCGTGAAACGCCTGTTGCAGCGGATGCAGCTTGTCAGGGCTCGGCGCAATGCCCTCGACGGTGAGGAAGTCATGGCCGTCCGCCTGCACGGCGAGCATCAGGCACGAGCGCGCCGAGCGGCCGTCCATCAGGATTGTGCAGGCGCCGCATACGCCGTGCTCGCAGCCGAGATGGGTGCCGGTGAGGCCGAGCTGATGGCGGATGAAGTCCGCAAGCGTGACGCGGACCTCCACTTCCTCCTCGTAGCGCTTGCTGTTGACCGTCAACGCGATCTTGCGGGTCTGGCCCATGCTGGGTTCCTATGCTTTGCCGGTCGCGCGGGCGTAGGCTTTTTCCAGCGCCCGCCGCGACATCACGGTGGCAAGATGCTGCCGGTACGACGCCGGCGCATGCACATCGTCGAGCGCTTCGAATTTGCGACAGCTTTCGCAGGCCTGGCGCAGGAATTCGACGTCCGGCGCCTTGCCGATCAGCGCGGCTTCCAGTTCGCTCGCCCGCACCGGGCCGATGCCCATGCCGCCCAGCGTGACCGCCGCGCGGACGATCGTACCGGCATCATCGACCTGCAACAGCGTCGCCGCCGACACGATGGCGAAGTCGCCGTGGCGACGTGCGAACTCCACGAACGCATAGCCGTGCTTTGCGGGCCATGCGGTGAACCTGATCGCCGTCAAGACTTCGTTGGGCTCGACCGCGGAAGTGAGATAGCCAACCGGAAAATCCTTGAACGCGATCTCGCGCTCGCCCGCAGGTCCGACGACCACCACGACGGCGTCCAGCGTCATGGCGCAGGAGACCAACTCGGCCGACGGGTCGAGATGGCACAGCGAGCCCCCGATGGTGCCGCGATTGCGGGTCTGGCGGTGCCCGATGCTCTGGATCGCCTCGTGCATCAGGGGAAACCGCCTTGCCACCAGCTCCGAGAATTCGAGATCGCGCTGGCGCGTCATGGCGCCCACTTCCATGCCGTCCGGCGTCTCGCGGATGTATGAGAGCCCCTCGACCCGGTTGAGATCGATGATGTGGTCCGGCTGCACGTAACGGAAATTCAGCATCGGCATCAGCGACTGCCCGCCCGCCAGCAGCTTGGCGTTTTCGAGCGTCGACAACAGACCGACGACTTCGGCGACCGTCTTGGGATCGTGATAGCTGAAGGGAGGCGGCTTCATGTGATGATTGGTCTTAAGATTTGGAAGCGTTTTTCGATCAACTTTACATACAGCAATTCTCATGTATCAATCCAAAAAAAGCGCACCGTCACCGCAATGAAGCCCGCCTCGTTCCGCTATCACGCGCCGAAGACGATCGAGGAGGCGCTTGCCATGCTGGCCGAATATGCGCCAGATGACGGGCGTGTGCTCGCCGGCGGGCAGAGCCTCGTGCCCACCATGGCGTTCCGCCTGGCGCGCCCCCATCATTTGGTCGACATCAACGGGATCGAGGCGCTGCGTCGGCTCGCCGTGGAGGACGGCAAGCTCGTGATCGGCGCCGGCGTGCGCCATCAGGCGTTTCACCGTCCGGTGGTGGACGGGCCGCTCGGCGCGCTGCTGTCGGCCGTGATGAGCCACATCGCCCACTATCCGATCCGCACCCGCGGTACCTTTTGCGGCAGCCTCGCGCACGCGGACCCGGCGTCGGAGTGGTGCCTGGTGGCCGCGACACTCGGAGCCGAAATGGTTGCCCGCAGTGCGCGCGGCACGCGCGTCATCGCGGCGGCGGATTTTTTCCAGGGCATCATGACGACGGCGCTCGAAGCCGACGAGCTGCTGGCCGAAGTGCGGCTCCCCATTCTCCCGGCCGAAACCCGCGCGGGGTTCTACGAATTCAACCGCCGCGCCGGCGATTTCGCCATGGGCATGGCGCTGGTGACGTTGCGGCTGGAAAACGGCGTCATCGTTGCCCCCCATGTGGGCGTCGGCGGCGCCGAGCCCCATCCGCGGCGTATCACGGCGGCCGAAGCGCTGCTCGCCGGCCGTGCGCCCGAACCCGCGGTTTTCCGCGCCGCAGCCGACGCCGCAGCGGCCGCGATCGATCCGCTCACCGACGCGCAGACAGACGCTGTGTATCGCCGCGAGCTTGTTGCCGTGGTTACGCGGCGGGCGCTGGAGCAGGCGATGGGGTGAGCGCTATCGTCACGGGCGTCCAGCGCCGGCGGCGCCGCTCCACCCGATCATCGCGGCTTTCAGCGTCGTAATCGACAGCGATCGGCTCGCTGGTGAATTGGCGATGCTCATCGAGGCAATTGACGATGGCTATCCCGCGCGGCACGCTTTCACCTGCCGTCACCGCGGCCACGTAGACGCCGCAGGTCTTGCAAATCAGGTATTCGGCCGTTCGCAAACCGAAGGCGTAGCGTCCAACGTCATCCCCATGCTCGGCACGAATGGCGAGGTGTCCGGCCGGGTCGGTCACCGCACGCGAACCGTGCTTGCGGCAGAACGTGCACTGGCAGGCGCGCAACTCGATCTCGGCGGGACTGATCGCAGTCTCAAACTCGATCCGCAGATTGCCGCAATGGCAGCCACCTTTGTATTTCATGTGTCTTCTCCATTGGCTTGCCCAGCGGAGCGATCGAGCCGCGCGATCGCCCGCGCGAGGTTGCGCCGCGCCGCCGCCTCGTGGCTCGCCCGGAAACGCGCGGTGGCGTAGATCGCTGGCCGCGCCAGGAATTGAGCGAGCACGGCGCGGCGCCCAAGCTTCCATTGCGGCTCGCGCACCCAACCATATTCGCGCCGCACCGCCGCTTCGTAGGCGTCGAAATCTGCCGCCGGGCTGCCGAGGATCGCCAGATCCATGTCGAGGAAGAGGGCGCAGTCGCGCCCGGCCGCGGCGTCGGCGAAATCCGGCATCGCGTGGCCGGCGGTCGCCCGGATCATGGCGGCGATGCGCGCGATGCGGCCCTCGTCCGTCGAGCCGGCGAGCCGCGCCATAGCGAGCGCCGCACTCCGCTCCTCGCTGTCGCTGCGCCGCGTGTCGTAGATCGCGTCGTGGAACCAGATCGCGGCTTCGACCGCGTCGCCGTCCGTGATCGCGCTGGTGCAAGCGTCCGCGAGGCGGAGCAGCGCCTCGATGTGGCGCACGTCATGATAATGCCGGTCAGGCGCCATATAGGCGGAAACAAGTTCTGCGCGCACCGGCTCGGAGATCAGCGGCATGGCGTGAGGTGTGTTTCGGAGTGTGCTTCGAACCTCATACGCGTGCTTGACCCGCGTATCCATCCGTTTGGCAAAATGTTCTCTCGCGATGGATTGCCTGGTCAAGCCCCGGCGATGACGGCAAGGATGTCCCTTCGGATCGTGCGGCACGAAATCCAACCGCTGATGCCGCTATGCGGGCCGCCTCCCGGGCGCTATCACGGGATCATCATGGCACGGGTGATTCGCATTCTCGGCATTGATCCGGGGCTTCGCCGCACCGGCTGGGGCGTGATCGAGGCCGACGGCAACCGGCTGATCTACGTGGCTTGCGGTTCGGCCCAGACCGACGACGCGACATCGCTCGCCGCGCGGCTCGTCACGCTCCACGACGCGCTCGTGCGCGTGGTGGATGAATTCCAGCCCGAGGAGGCGGCGGTCGAGGCGACGTTCGTCAACAAGGATGCGGCCGCGACCCTCAAGCTCGGCCAGGCCCGCGGCATCGCCTTGGTGGTGCCGGCGAAGGCCGGCGTGACGATCGCCGAATACGCCCCAAACCTTGTCAAGAAGGCGATCGTGGGCGCCGGCCATTGCGACAAGGCGCAGATCCGCATGATGCTCGGCGTGCTGCTCCCCAAGGCCAATCCAGGCTCGCACGACGCCGCCGACGCGCTCGCGGTCGCCATCACGCACGCGCACTACAGGCAGAGCGCGGCGTTGAGGGCGGTGGCGCGATGATGGGTATGTTATGATCGGCAAGCTCACGGGTACGATCGACAGCGTCGGCGAGGACTTCGTGATCCTCGACGTCCATGGCGTCGGCTATCTGGTGCATTGCTCGGCTCGCACGCTGCAGGAGCTGCCGGCGGTCGGCAAAGCGGTGGCGCTTGCGATCGAGACCCATGTGCGCGAGGACCAGATCCGCCTGTTCGGATTCCTGTCCGCCGGCGAGCGCGAGTGGTTCCGGCTGCTGCAGACCGTGCAGGGCGTCGGCACCAAGGTGGCGCTGGCTATTCTCTCGACCCTCAAGCCCGCCGACCTCGCCACCGCCATTGCGATGCGCGACAAGGCGATGATCACGCGCGCGCCCGGCGTCGGCCCCAAGGTCGCGGAGCGGATCGTCACCGAGCTCAAGGACAAGTCGCCGGCGCTGACGGCGGTCGATCCCGCGGTGGTGCGGCTGTCGGGTGCGGTCGAGGACAAGCGCGCGCCGGGTCCGGTTGCGGACGCGGTGTCGGCGCTGGTCAATCTTGGCTATGACCAGCCGCAAGCCGTGGCAGCGATCGCGGCGGCGGTTCGTGACGCCGGCGAAGGCGTCGACGCGGCGCGGCTGATCCGTCTTGGCCTCAAGGAACTCGCCAAGGAGTTTACCAGGTGAGCGAGCCGCCCCGCCGTCTGGTCAGTGCCGAGCGCCGCGACGAGGACGTCGCCGAAGCCTCGCTGCGCCCGCAGCGGCTCGGCGAGTTCATCGGCCAGGAGCAGGCGCGTGCAAATCTGGGTGTGTTCATCGAGGCGGCGCGGGCGCGCGGCGAGGCGCTCGATCACGTGCTGCTGGTTGGCCCGCCCGGCCTCGGCAAGACCACGCTCGCTCAGATCGTGGCGCGCGAACTCGGCGCCAATTTCCGCTCCACCTCGGGTCCGGTGATCGCCAAAGCCGGTGACCTCGCGGCGCTGCTCACCAACCTCGAAGAGCGCGACGTGCTGTTCATCGACGAGATCCACCGGCTCAATCCGGCGGTCGAGGAAATTCTCTATCCCGCCATGGAGGATTTCCAGCTTGATCTCATCATCGGGGAGGGACCGGCAGCGCGCTCCGTCAAGATCGATCTGGCGAAGTTCACGCTCGTCGGGGCCACCACCCGGGCGGGCCTCCTCACCAACCCGCTGCGCGACCGTTTCGGCATTCCGATCCGGCTCAATTTCTACACCGAAGCCGAGCTTGAGCTGATCGTCAATCGCGGTGCCCGTGTGCTTGGCATCGGCATGACGCCCGACGGCGGCAACGAGATCGCGCGTCGCGCCCGCGGCACGCCGCGCATCGCTGGCCGGCTGCTACGGCGGGTGCGGGATTTCGCGCTCGTCGGCAAGGCGGCGGCGATTGACCGCGCAGTGGCGGACCGCGCGCTGCTGGCGCTTGAGGTTGACGCCACCGGGCTCGACGCCATGGACCGGCGCTACCTCACGACGGTCGCGGTGAATTACGGCGGCGGTCCGGTCGGCATCGAGACCATCGCGGCGGCGCTGTCGGAGCCGCGCGACGCCATCGAGGAGATCATCGAGCCGTTCCTCATTCAGCGCGGCTTCATCCAGCGCACGCCGCGCGGCCGCCTGCTCACCGGCCAGGCGTTCCGGCATCTCGGGCTCGCCGAGCCGCGCCGCGATCCGGCGCAATTCGGCCTGTTCGCCAACCCGGAGGAAGGCTCTAGTGGCAGCGTCGGGCCTTGACGGTGAAGTGCGCGACGGCCGCCACGAAATGGCGGTGCGCGTCTATTACGAGGACACCGACTTCACGGGCATCGTGTACCACGCGAGCTACCTGCGCTTCATGGAGCGCGGGCGAACCAACTATCTGCGCCTGATCGGCGCCGATCAGCGCGCGCTGTTCGAGGCGGCGGAACGGGAGGCGCCGGGATTCGCATTCGTGGTGCGGTCGATGGCGATCGAGTTCCTCAAACCCGCCCGCATGGATGATGTCCTCATTGTCACCACCGAGCCGGAAGAGGTGAAGGGCGCCTCCATGACGTTGCGGCAAAGAGTGACGCGCCAGGCCGACGTGCTGGTCGAAGCCCATGTCCGCGTCGCCTTCGTGTCGGGCGGCCGGGCGCGGCCGATCCCCAAGCCGCTGCGCGCCGCCCTGCAGGCGGATTGCATTCGCGGATCGGGGGGATAGCACTGTCAGTGTCCTCAGCCGCATTAGCAGTTGTAACTATTTAACGCCGTCAATGCGCCCACCAACATCAACCGCATTGCTCACTCCCCCGGCTACTCAGGTGGTATGTTGTCAAGGGCCGGTTCTAGGTCGTTGTTTTCTTCAATGCGCAGCATTCTCAGGTCACGCACCACCTGCTTGAACCATGGGTGTTCCTGCTGCACCTCTTGCACGGCAAGAACACAGGTCACAGGCGTTGTTTCATCATTACCAAAGTACACGCTGCCCTGCTGGTTCACGAACCCGTGCCGCTCGAACACCGCACGGATGTCAGCATACGCATTGTTGTAGCTTTGATTTGGATAGTGTTCTTTCAGCAACTCGATTTCGAGGTCAAAGCAAATGGCGTACACCCTGCCCCCCTTCTTTACTGAAGCATTGACCCATCTTGAATTGTGATCGCGTGGTATGACCGTCAAACGCGGTTTGCGTTTGTAAGCGCGTTGCCGGATCATGCGCCCCACCTCATCGGGTTGACATAGCACCCTTGCATGTAACTGCGCCGCTCCGATCACACAACCGCTCAGCCGCGTTTCACCACAATCAGCTTCGATGCCGCACGCCCAAATTCTCGGCTAGCCGCCTGCAATGGCCGCCTGTTCGTCAGTGGCCTGAACAGTGCGCTTGGCGCCCACATAGTACACCTTCCAGGTTGCTACCTCTTTAGGCTCAGGCCACTCATATTCTGCCCCACCCCACGCATTAGCAGCGCCCGCGTCGAGGAGACCGCTCGACGCTTCGGTCCCGGTAATGTAAACACGTTTAACATGACGTGGAATCGCGACGAGGGGCCGCCGCCGCGCGGCTACCATCACGGCAATCTCAAGGAGACGCTGATCCGCGCGGCGCTCGACTTGATCGCCCGCAAGGGGCCTTCCGGGTTCACCTTTGCGGAGGCGGCACGATTCGCCGGCGTCAGCCCGGCAGCGCCCTACCGGCATTTCCGCGACCGCGACGAACTCATAGCCAGTGTGGCGTTGCGGGGCTTTACGCTGTTCGAAGCGGCGCTGACGCGGGCGTGGAATGACGGCCAACCGAATGCCTTCGCGGCCTTCGAGCGCATGGGCCGCGCCTATCTCGAGTTCGCCCGCACCGAACCGGCCTATTATTCCGCCATGTTCGAGGCTGGCGTTCCGCTCGATGTCAACCATGAGCTCCGAGACGCGGGCGAGCGCGCTTTCGCGGCGATTCGCGGCGCTGCCGAACGGCTTGTCATGCAGATTCCGGCTGCGAAGCGTCCTCCAGCCTTGATGGTCGCGCTGCATGTATGGGCTTTAGCGCATGGGATTGCATCGCTCTTCGGGCGCGGCGACGCTGGCCGCCGCCCGGTTCCGATGTCGCCTGATGAGCTGCTTGAGGCCGGAGTTCTGGTCTATCTACGTGGGCTCGGGCTTCCGGATGATACCGCCGCGTCTTGATTTCAGGCACCGTCTTGACAATTTCAAAGTCGTCCCGTACCTATGTAAATGTGATTAACATTCACACCGAGAGCTACCTCCATTCACAATCGTGAGGCTGTCATGCCCATCGTTGCAAAGCTTGACGAGTTAGGAAGGCCCGCCTGGATCGTGCTCATGATCCTTGGGTTCTGGTTCTGGTGGCCGCTGGGCCTTGCGACGCTGGCGTTCATCATCGGGAGCGGACGAATGAGTTGCTGGAACCACCACGGCATGGACCATTGGCAACGCAAGATGGATCGCATGCAGGAAAAGATGGAGCGCATGCGCTCAAAGATGAGCTCCGGAGGCGATTGGTGGGGCCATCAGCGGTCCAGCGGCAATCGCGCCTTTGATGAATACCGCGCCGAGACGCTGCGCCGGCTCGAGGAGGAGCAGCGCGAGTTCCGCGATTTCCTTGACCGGCTGCGGCACGCCAAGGACAAGGCCGAATTCGACCAGTTCGTGGCGGAACGCCGTAACCGGCCGCCCGAGGCGAACCGCCCGCCGGAATCGCAGCCCCAGCCGCATTAGAGGTAATTTCCTCCTCCGCTGGCTTGCTCGGGGGAGGTCTCTGCCAAATGAAAGGCCACCCGTATCGCGCGGGTGGCTTCTTTTTTCGCCTACGGCCCAATATCCCTGGTGCGACCATCGGCCCTGATGGCCTTCATAGGGTATTCTTGCATCCGCGCTAAGCCGTTGTTAACCACGGATGCGGCGTTATGGCTCGGGCGATCATCCGGCTGATGCCGACAAGATTGGACATTTTTCGCGGGGAATTCGTGATTGCCGACAGCGGCTCATTGATTTCACGCGAAACCTCGAAGGTTGACGGACCGATCAGGTCCTCCTTGGCCCCTTTGAGAGGTCCTTGCCTCGGCGCCGGCCGGGCTCGCACTGGCCACCGAGCCGAAAGGACTAGTCATGATTCCACCCGATGCGGCCTCGTCGGATCTCTCCATTTTCACCCTGTTCTGGCAGGCCCACTGGATCGTCAAGTCGGTGATGATCGGTCTCATGGCCTGTTCCGTGTGGGTGTGGGCGATTGCGGTCGACAAGCTCATCCTCTATGCGCGCACCACGCGGGCGATGGACGGATTCGAGCAGACCTTCTGGTCAGGTCAATCGCTGGAAGAACTCTACCGCATGGTGTCGGCGCGGCCGAATCACTCCATGGCTGCGCTGTTCGTGGCCGCCATGCGGGAGTGGAAACGCAGCTTCGAGGGGCCGCCGCGTTCGTTCGCGGGCCTGCAGATGCGTATCGAGAAGGTGATGGACGTCACCATCATGCGCGAAATCGAACGCCTGGAGCGCCGGCTCCTCGTCCTCGCCACGGTCGGGTCCGCCGGGCCGTTCATCGGCCTGTTTGGCACCGTGTGGGGCATCATGACGAGTTTTCAGTCGATTGCGGCGTCGAAAAATACGTCGCTTGCGGTCGTCGCACCGGGCATCGCGGAAGCCCTTTTCGCGACCGCGATCGGGCTCGTGGCCGCCATACCGGCGACGATCTTTTATAACAAATTCAGCTCCGAAGTGAACAAGCAGGCGCAGCGCCTGGAGGGTTTCGCAGACGAGTTCGCCGCCATCCTGTCGCGCCAGATCGACGAGCGCGCGTGAACTTAAAGGACGCGAAAATGGGAATTGGAGGAACAGCCGCGACCGGCGCCGTCGGCCGACGACGGCATCGGCGCAAGGCCGTGATGAGCGAGATCAACGTCACCCCGATGGTGGACGTGATGCTGGTGTTGCTCATCATCTTCATGGTGTCCGCGCCTTTGTTGACGGTCGGCGTGCCGATTGACCTGCCGCAAACGCGCGCCAAGAGCCTCGACCAGGACCGCGAGCCGTTGACATTATCGGTGAGCCTGCAGGGTCAGGTGTTTTTGCAGAACAGCGAGATTCCGCTCGATGATCTCGTTTCCAAGCTCAAGGCCGTGACCGACGCGCGCGGCGGGAACGACGAGCGCATTTACGTGCGGGGCGACCGCAAGGTGGATTACGGTACAGTCATGCGGGTGATGGGGCGGCTATCGTCGGCCGGATTCCGGCGGGTGGCGCTCGTCACCGAAGTCGAACAAGGGCGATGAACGTTTTGGACCAGCGCCTGGGATGAGAACCGGCTACACCATATCGGCAATCGGACATGCCCTTGTGCTGGGATGGGGACTGATTTCGTTTTCCGCCAAGCCCTTCGAGGTATCGCCGACCGATTCGGTCATGGCCGACGTCATTTCGGAAAGCGAATTCAACCAGCTCACCGCCGGGATAAAGACTGCGCAGCAAGTCACCAAGCCGGTCCCCGTCGCCGATAAGATCGGCAACGTGAAGGAGCCGCCAAAGGATCCGGTGCAGAAGGTTTCAAACAAGGCGGAGGTGCAGATGACGGCGGCGCAACCGCCGGCGCCGCAGCCGCCCGACATCAAGCCGCCGGAACAGAAGCAGCCCGACATCAAGCCGCCGGAACAGAAGCCCGCTGCCCTCCAGCCCGCGGCGGCGGAACCAAAGCCCGAAGCTGATCCGATTGCGGAAGCGCTGCGGCGCGAGGAGGCGAAACAGAAGGAAGAGGCCAAGAAGCTCGAAGAAGCGAGGAAGCGCGAAGAGGCCCGCAAACGCGAGGAAGCCCGCAAGCGCGAGGAGGCCAGAAAACGCGAAGAGGTGAAGGCGGATCTCGATCGCATTGAGACCGCGCTGCTCGACAAGCGCGCGCCGCAGCGTCAAGCCGTAACCGGCACCATGGTCAATCCGACGCCCTCGCTCGGTTCGACGACTGGCAATGCGCCGCAATTGTCGCAGAATGAAATTGCGATGTTGAGGGCCCAGCTCCACAGCTGCTGGAATCCGCCGGTGGGCGTTGTGGAGGCGAAGGACCTCGTAGTGACCGTGAGATTCTCCCTCAACCGCGACGGTTCTCTCGTGGGCGAGCCGATCGTCCTCAATCACGGAAGAAACGCTCTGTTTCAGATCGCTGCCGAAGCCGCGACCAGGGCCGTGCGCCGCTGCCAGCCGTTTCGCCTTCCGGCTTCGAAGTACGAGGCGTGGCAGGAAGTCGAAGTCAACTTCGATCCCAACGACATGTTCCGTGGCTGATGCGCCACGGCATCGGGGCAACATACAAATAGATTCGCGACCTCCAGGGTGATCTCGCCATGTACGATCGATTTGGCACTTTCCACCTCAAGAACGATTCGCACGGCGACCGGCGAACCAACGGGTCGCTGACACGCCGCCGCGACGTATTGCTCGGCGCTGCGGCTACGATTGGCGCAGTTGCTGCGTTTGGCGTCGCCCCGGCCCGGGCGGTGCTCCGCTTCGATCTCAACCAGGGCAACGTGCAACCGATGCCGATCGCACTGCCCGATTTCCTTGCCGGCAGCCCGTCGGATGGGCAATCGGCGCGCGGCATCTCGCAGATCATGACCGCGAATCTCAGGCGCAGCGGCCTGTTCGCTCCAATCGATCCGGCCGCGTTCATCGAGAGGATTTCTGACACCGACGTTCAGCCGCGCTATCCGGATTGGCGCGCCATCAATGCCCAAGCGCTGGTGACCGGGCGCGCCACCCGCCAGCCGGACGGCCGTATGAGGGTCGAGTTCAGGCTGTGGGACGTGTTCGGCGCCACCCAACTCGCCGGCCAGCAATATTTCTCGACGCCCGACAATTTCCGCCGCATCGCCCACATCATTTCGGACCAGATCTACGAGCGGCTCACGGGCGAGAAGGGCTATTTCGACAGCCGCATCGTGTTCATCGACGAGACCGGTCCCAAAGACCGGCGCATCAAGCGCCTCGCCATGATGGATCAGGACGGCGCCGGCGTGCGCTATCTGACCAATGGCAGCGATCTCGTTCTGACCCCACGTTTCTCGCCGTCGACCCAGGAAATCACATACATGTCGTTCGGCCAGGGCGAGCCGCGCGTCTATCTGTTCAATACCGAAACCCAGCAGCGCGAAATCGTCGGCAATTTCCCGGGCATGACATTTTCGCCGCGCTTCACGCCTGATGGCCAGCGCGTGATCATGAGCCTGCAGCAGGGCGCCAATTCGAACCTGTTCGTGATGGATCTGCGTTCCAAGGCCACCACACGGCTCACCGACACGGCCGCTATCGATACCGCGCCAAGCTATTCTCCGGATGGAAGCCGGATCTGTTTCGAGTCCGACCGTGGCGGGCGGCCCCAGATCTACATCATGTCCGCGAGCGGCGGGCCGGCCCAGCGCATTAGCTTTGGGGACGGGAGCTATTCGACGCCGGTGTGGTCGCCGCGCGGCGATCTCATCGCGTTCACCAAGCAAGGCCAGGGCACCTTCGCGATCGGCGTCATGGGGGTTGACGGGAAGGGTGAACGCATCCTCACCGAAGGCTTCCACAATGAGGGGCCGACCTTCGCCCCCAACGGCCGCGTCCTGATGTTCTTCCGCGATCCCGGCGGCAACACCGGGCCGTCGCTCCACACCATCGATATCACCGGCCGCAATGAACTGAGGGTGCCGACGCCAAGCTTTGCATCCGACCCCGCATGGTCGCCGTTGCTGGCGTGAGCGGATTCACCCTTCCCGGTACGCGCGAGGCTATCGCATGTGGCACGGCGCCTCTTCTCCCTCTCCCCGCTTGCGGGGAGAGGTCAAGGCACACGCCTTGCGGGCCTCGCAATCGCCCCATTGACGCTTCAGTAACCATTCGAATTGGTTTCGAGCAAATGAGCAACGTTGCCGGGGGACAGCAAGGCTACGTAAAGGTTGACAAACCTACGCTTAACGAACGCCCTGCTAAATCGAAAGATAACGAGGGCGCGGCCGCGCCAACAGCTAGAAGGAGTAAACGCATGCCGAACGTCATGCGCCTCGCGTGGAACGCCAGATTTGCCTTCGCGTTGCTGGCGGCGCTTACCGCGGCGGCTTGTGCCAGCAAGGTGAATGAACTTGGAGCTGCCGGCGCTGGCGGCGGTGCCGCCGTCCCCGGAAGCCAGCAGGATTTCGTGGTGAATGTGGGCGATCGGGTCTTCTTCGATTCCGATTCTACCGAACTGACGATGCAATCGCGCGCCACCCTCGACAAGCAAGCGCAATGGCTTACCACCTACAATCGCTATGCGTTCACCATCGAAGGCCATGCGGACGAACGCGGTACACGCGAGTATAATATCGCTCTTGGGGCGCGGCGCGCCCAGGCGGTGCGGGACTATCTCGGGTCGCGCGGCATCGAGCCGTCGCGGATGCGCACGATCTCGTACGGTAAGGAGCGCCCGGTTGCGGTGTGCGACGATATCTCGTGCTGGTCGCAGAATCGTCGCGCGGTGACCGTGCTCAACGCAAGTTCATGAATTCGGGGCCGGGCGCCACCGCCACCAGGGCGTCAGCGATGTTTCGGCCACGTCGGCACGCGCCATCGCAGCTTGGCGTGTTGAAGTTGAAGTCACAATTTCGACGCAGCCGCGGCTATCGTTGGCGATCTTCCGTTCTTTGCTGGTCGGTGCGAACGATGTTGAACCGCGTCGCTTTTGCCGCCATCTCAGCCGCCCTTGTGGCGGCGATCTCGACGCGCGCATTTGCGCAAGCGGGTCCCGCGGAGCTTGTGGTCAGAATTGATCGCCTGGAGAATCAAATTCGTCAGCTGACCGGTCAGATCGAGCAGATGCAGTACCGAAATCAGCAACTCGAGGCCGCGCTCAGGCGACTTCAAGACGATAACAGTGGGCCGCGCAATATGGCTGCCCCACTTGGTGCCCCATCTGGCGCCGTCCCGCCGAACCAGCCAGTTACCCCGGGCGGACGGCGTTCGGACGCGTTCGAGCCGGTGGAAAACCCCTATGCGCCCGGAGCACCTCGGGCGCTGGGTTCGGTTCCGCCTCAACCGCCGCCCCAACCGTCGCCCTCGATGTCCCGGCGTTCGGACGCATTCGATCCGATGGATAACCCCAATGCTCCCGGTGCACCTCGCGTGCTGGGTTCGATTCCCCCTCAACCGGCGCCGATGGTCTCTCCGCAGAGAGGAATTGGCGCAGAGCCTGCGCCCTATGGTGCGGCCGCGGCAGCAGGAGCGGCTGTGGACCCTGGTTCCGGGCGATTTCCGGCGGGGGCGGGGCAGCGAAACCCAGGCTCCATCGACCCCTATGCGGTTGCGACAGCGCCGCCGCCGTCATCGCCGCGGGACGCCCTCGATCTCGGCATAGGATATCTCCAGCGCAGGGACTATGAGCTCGCCGAGGAGACATTTCGCGGGTTTCTGACAAGATATCCGTCCGACAGGCTGGCGGCGGAAGCCCAATTTGGCCTCGGCGAAAGCCTGTTCCAACGCCAGAGCTATCAAGAAGCCGCCAACGCATTCGTAGCCTTGTCAAAAAAATATGAAACCAGCCCCAAAGCGCCCGAAGCGCTGCTGCGGCTCGGCCAATCGCTCGCTGCCATGAACGAGAGAGAACTTGCCTGCGTGGCCTTCGGCGACGTGGGCCGCAAATATCCGCGCGCCCAGCCGACCGTCAAGCAGGCGATCGAGCGGGAACAAAAGCGTGCCCGCTGTTAACGCAGCTGTCAGCGAAGCCGAGGCCGACGCGCTGTTCGCGGATCTCGCTGCCGAGCCGGCGCTTGTGCTGGCGATTTCCGGCGGTCCTGATTCAACGGCGTTGCTGTATCTCATGGCGCGCTGGTGCACAGTGCGGCGGCCGGCCCCGCATCTTGTGGCGGTGTCGATCGATCATGGCCTGCGGCCCGAAGCCCGACGCGAAGCGGCTGCTGTCAAACGCCTTTCCGAAAAGCTCGGTGTCGAACATCGAACCGTGCGGTGGAGGGACGCGAAACCGTCGACCGGGATTCAGGAGGCAGCCAGGGTGGCCCGTTACCGCCTGCTGCGCACGGCGGCCCACCGCGCCAACGCGCATTGCGTTCTCACAGCCCATACGCTCGACGATCAGGCCGAGACCGTGCTGTTCCGCATGGCGCGCGGCAGTGGGCTCGCGGGCATCTGCGGAATGGCGCGCACCGTGCCGATTGACAATCTCGCCACCAGCTTTGGGCAACCGATCGATGCAGTTCATTCTGCCCGCGACGCGGAAGGGTCCAACCGGTCCAAGCCCGTGGTCGTGGTCCGGCCTCTGCTTGAGGTTCCGAAGGGGCGGCTGATCGCCACGTTGCAGGAGGCCGGGATTGCCTATGCGGATGACCCAAGCAATGTGGACCCGCGTTTCGCGCGATCCCGCCTACGCAAGCTTATGCCGGCCCTGGCGGACGAAGGACTAACCCCCCAATGCCTCGTTCGTCTGGCGCGCCGGGTACGGCGCAGCGAGGCCGCGCACGAGGCCGTTGTGGATTGGGCCGCAAAGCGATTAGGTTTGGCGGCGGATTCCCGGAGGGTCGAGTTGAACAGCGCTGACTGGAGAGAATTTCCCGCCGAAATCGCGCTTCGGCTGCTCGGCCGGGCGATCGGCACGATCGGGACTGAAGGACCCGTCGAGTTTGGCAAGCTCGAGGCCCTGGGCGAAGCACTAGATGCCGCCGTGGCGGGAGGCGTCCCGCGATTCCGCCGTACGCTCGCTGGCGCGATGGTATCGCTGCAGAAGAATTGCATAGTTATCGATCAGGCGCCGGCGCGCCGTTCCGGGCCACGACATGGAAATGTGCCGCGCAAGCCTGGCCCCGGATTTTCCGCACGGGAAGCCTGATTTTGCACCGTAAGGCGGTCCGTGGGTGGAAGAGCCCATTCACCAACGGCTCGGCTATATTTGCCGAAATCCTTTAGGCCAGCTTGGCAGCGGCAGGTGGCGCGCCTACATTGTGGCCTGGGGAGTTATGATCTGGGGAGTTGGGCGGGAGCCGCAATGGCAATGTCGTGTCAATGAAGTTGCTGTTCACCGAAAGCTCGATGCCGAAGGAACCCAAGGTAGGGCGGCGAGTGAAGGCAACTTAAGTGAAGGCACCTTTTAGTGAAGACATGTGGCCTTGCACCATGAGGGTCGTTGGATGAATGCCAATCTGCGCAATTTCGCCCTCTGGGTGATCATCGTTCTGCTATTGCTGGCGCTGTTCACGGTTTTTCAGAACCCCGGACAGCGGTCGGTATCGCAGGATATTTCGTTTTCGCAACTGCTCAATGACGTTGATCAGGGCAAGGTGCGGGATGTTGTGATCCAGGGGCCGGAAATTCACGGCACCTATACGGACGGCCGCGGCTTCAATACTTATGCGCCCAACGACCCGTCGCTGGTGCAGCGCCTCTACAGCAAGCAGGTCACCATCACGGCGCGCCCCCTGCAGGACAATGTGCCGTGGTTCGTTTCGCTGCTGGTGTCCTGGCTGCCTTTCATCGCGCTCATCGGCGTATGGATATTTCTGTCCCGCCAGATGCAGGGCGCGGGCGGCAAGGCGCTCGGCTTCGGCAAGTCGCGCGCGAAGCTTTTGACCGAGGCTCACGGACGCGTCACCTTCGAGGACGTGGCTGGCGTCGACGAGGCTAAGCAGGATCTCCAGGAGATCGTCGAGTTCCTCCGCGATCCGGGCAAGTTCCAGCGCCTTGGCGGCCGCATTCCGCGTGGCGTGCTTCTGGTCGGCCCACCCGGCACCGGCAAGACGCTGATCGCGCGCGCCGTTGCGGGCGAAGCCAACGTGCCGTTCTTCACCATTTCCGGCTCCGACTTTGTCGAGATGTTCGTGGGCGTCGGCGCGAGCCGCGTGCGCGACATGTTCGAGCAGGCCAAGAAGAACGCGCCCTGTATCATCTTTATCGACGAAATCGACGCGGTCGGCCGCCACCGCGGCGCTGGCCTTGGCGGCGGCAATGACGAGCGCGAACAGACTCTGAACCAGCTGCTGGTGGAGATGGACGGCTTCGAGGCGAACGAGGGCATCATCCTCATCGCCGCGACCAATCGTCCCGACGTGCTCGACCCTGCGCTGCTGCGGCCCGGCCGGTTCGACCGCCAGGTCGTGGTGCCGAACCCCGACATCGTGGGCCGCGAGGCTATCCTCAAGGTGCATGTGCGCAAGGTTCCGCTCGCGCCCGACGTGAACCTCAAGACGGTGGCACGGGGCACGCCGGGGTTCTCTGGCGCCGACCTCATGAACCTCGTCAACGAGGCAGCCCTGATGGCGGCGCGGCGTAACAAGCGCATGGTGACGCAGGTCGAGTTTGAAGACGCCAAGGACAAGGTCATGATGGGCGCCGAGCGCAAATCCCTTGTCATGACCGAGGAGGAAAAGTTGC
>WNFR01002695.1_pt1 | contig 39020 bp, 26 predicted proteins | sample 5400221 | NCBI WGS metagenome assembly WNFR01 (sample SAMN13153357, study PRJNA577476) | soil metagenome | isolation source: 40 cm soil under Madrone tree | place: USA:California | collected 2016-06-14 | reverse complement strand
CTGAGAGTTCTGCCGGTCACGCCCAATTGCCTGAACGCCCAGGGCAACGCGTTCGCCATCGTCGCCCCGATGCCGATGAAGAAGCTTTGCATTACGAAGCCAGCGGTTCGTTGCCCGACATTCAGTTTGTCGGCCACGAAGGCGCGGAATGGCTCCATGCTGACGTTGATGCTGGCAACCAGAATCCAAAGCAGGCCGGCGGCCATCCAGAGCGCGGAAGAATCCGGCATGAAGAACAGCGAAACGCTGGCGAGGATTGCGCCGGCAAGGAAGTAGGGCCGACGACGCCCCAGCCTGTTCCAGGTTCGATCACTCATTGAACCGACGATTGGTTGCACCAGCAGCCCTGTCATAGGTCCCGCGAGCCATAGCAGCGGCACAGCATCCGGACTGGCTCCAAGGTATGTGTAAATGCCGCTCATGTTGGCAAGCTGCAGACCCCAGCCAAACTGGATACCCATGAATCCAAAACTCATGTTGAAGATCTGCCAGAAGCTCAAGCGTGGTTTTTGCATTGGCTTACTCCTCGAGGCTATGGACAATGTATGACGGTCGCGGCTGTGCCGCTTGATGTGCGGAAGGTCTCTGACCTTCCGTCGCAGGCTTTGACTTTCGTCTGGGCTACGCCCATCATTCTACGATTAACCATCGGGCGCAGCCCGATAACCGCCATCCAAACTTCGGAAGGCCGCAGGCATTCCGCACATCAGGCGGCAGCGCCGCATTGAATCGCTATCTCGCATATAGATTCAAATCTTCCAACACTACCTCGCGATCGAGCGAAAGCGCATACATTAAGCTACGCGCCATGTTCGACACGTGAATGAATCCCGGCTTCGGTTCTGCACCCACGGCGCTGTTCTCAACATCAACCAGGCCGGGGCATAAATTGAAGACCCGAATATTGGCGTTGGCTTTGCGCACGTGATCGCGCAACGCCTCAGCGTATCCCAGCAAGCCAAACTTCGATGCGCAATAAGACGGGACGTCCGCGTACCCGTGCTTTCCGGCTTTCGATGAAACGTTGACGATGTCGCCAAATTCATTGGCAATCATCACCGGCAAGGCCGCACGAACCAGCTGCATCACGCCGCGCAGGTTGGTGTCCATCACTCTGTCCCAACCTGCTTCGGTGATCTCATCGGCCATCTCGGGAACTGCCAGACCGGAATTATTGATCAGGATGTCCAGCGCTCCATGCTGTTCAATCAAATGGCGAACCAGGCCATCGATCAGGAGGCGTTCGCGAATGTCGAATGCGTAGGGGAATACTCTCGCTGCGCCAAGCTTTAAATTAAGTTCCTCAGCCGTATCTCGCAGAACCTCTTCCCTCCGCGAGGCTATGACCACACGGGCGCCGGCCGTCGCCAGGGCCTCAGTGAAGGCGCGGCCAATGCCCGTACCCCCGCCGGTCACCAGCGCCACCTGATCTGAGATTGGTTTATTCTTCATCGACATCGATAAATCAATCCCCATTCGATGTGTTAACGCGGCACCAACACAGCCGCCGAACGTGCGGGCAAAGTTGCTTTCAATCTACCGTTACTGATGTGTACGTCGGCCAAAGAGCCGAGCCGGTCAACGAGTGACGTGCCATCTGCCAGGCCGGCCGGACCAACTGCGAATTCAAAGTTCGCCGGCTTCGAATCGTTGTTGATTAACGCGACGACCACAGCGGCTCTGGTTTTCCGCGCATACGCGTACTGCTGATCTGAGATCTGAAGATTGATTAGTTTTCCGCGCCTCAGCGGATCGAGTGCGGTATGCAAACGCGCCGCTTTACGAACGTAATCAAACAGGCCCTGCTCTTCCGCCGATCGTCCCTCTTTCGTAAAGGCATTTTTCTCATCGCCGGGAAAACCGCCCGGAAAGTCAGCGCGCGCAGTTGGCTCGTCCGGACCAGTCATCGCGATTTCGTCACCATAGTAGAGCTGAGGCACGCCCCGGGTCGTCAGAACAAATGCGTTGGCCAATTTAAGGCCGGCTACCGTGGCGCCATTCTCGCTCATGAAGCGCCCATCATCATGGCCGCCAAGCAGTGTCACCAGGATTTCTGAGTTTGAATAAAGATAATCCTTGGCCAGGGTCTTGGGGACTTCGTCGAGGTTTTTGCCTTCGGCGAATGCGTGGCGAATTGGATAGAAGAGCGGAAAATCCAGAAGCGAATCAAGGCCCGAATCAGCGCCATCGCGCGGCTTACCACCCTGGAAGTACGATGTGTGAACCACGTCGCCGTCCTTTACTTCACCAACAACGGTGAACTTTGGATACTCCCGCTTAATTGCGGCAGTCCATTGATGCCAGAAAGTATTCGGCACATATTGCCAGGTGTCCATGCGAATGCCATCAAGCCCGGTCGCCCCAATCCACCAGAGCGTGTTCTGGATCAAATACCGCGCAACCTCCGGATCGCGCTGATTCAGGTCGGGAAGAAAATCGAGGAACCAGCCCTCCATTGTCTCTTTTTTAAGGCTCTCTACCGCGCGCGGATCGTGGAGCGTCCACGTCTGAAAAACATTTTTCAGGTGGTGCTGCCTGGTGCCGTTGAACCAGGTCGGCGTGGGCGGATCATCAACCCATGGATGATAGGGACCCGTATGGTTAACGACTTCATCCTGAATGATCTTGAGGCCAAGCCGATGCGCGACTGCGACCAACTGACGTAGCTTGGCGAGATCACCAAAGTGTTCTTCGACCCCGTAAAAGTCCTGAGGATTGTAGCCGTGAAAACCGGTACACGGCTTCCCGTCTTTCAGCTCAATTTCGTTTAGACGATCGTAGTTGTCGTACCACGGCGTCAGCCACAGAGCAGTCACACCCAGGTCTTTCAGGTACGGCAAGTGGTTGATGGTCCCCTGCAGATCGCCACCATGATAGTAGAACTTATTGGCGCGGTCATTGAGCCCGTGGGACCGCGCAGGATCATTGTTTGCAGGATCGCCGTCGCTAAAACGATCGATCATGATCAGATAGATCACATCGTCGGGCGAGAAGCCTTGGAAGCGTCCGGCGACGGGCAAAGGTCGCAGGACTTCGAACGGCGCCTCGGTTGATCCCCCGGCCGTAACAATCTTCAAATGACGCAATCCCGGCTTGGCCTGCGGATCGATCTGAACATCGACGAACAGGTACGTGCCGGTTGAGTTCACGCTGGTTGCGCCAATACGGAGCCCTTCGGCGACGGTGACTCGCGCGTCACGGAGACCAACTCCGCGGATCAACAACCGCACCGGATTGATTGAGTGGCCCACCCACCAACTGGGCGGGTCGACCTTAACTACTCGAGGAGTACTTTGAGAAAAGCAGAGTTGCGCGGTTAATAGAAGAGTCAGAGATGCGAAGATGAATCTAAACGCAAAGGACGTCGAAGGGTTTTCCCTTTCGTCACTGTGCCAGTACGCCTGACGGGCGGGGTGTTTAGATTGTCGCATCAGTTCTTCACCACCTCCGCAACCCTGCCATACAACTCGCTCAAATCTTTCAATCGCCTGGCCAGTTCATCGTTCAATTCATCGGCCTTGAACCGCCACGACCAATTACCCGAGGTACTGTTAGGCAGATTCATGCGCGCATCAGTTCCCAACCCCAGCAGATCCTGCAACGGCACAACTGCCGTGTCAGCCACAGAGGCCAGCACCGCGCGAATAAAATCCCAATAGATCTCCGTACCGTCCGTATTAAGGTACTGAAGACAGAATTCGCGCTCGATTTCGATCTGTGCAGCGTCGCGGGTCGAACCTTCGCCGGCCACGCTTTGGAACCACCCAACCGTGGTGTCATTGTCGTGCGTGCCCGTATAGACGACCACATTCGAATGATAGTTGTGGGGCAGATCATGGTTTTTTGTGTCGCTGCTGAACGCAAACTGCAAAATGCGCATTCCCGGAAATCCGAAGTCGTCGCGCAGCTTTTCAACTTCAGGAGTGATCACTCCCAGGTCTTCGGCAATGATTGGTAGTTGGCCGAGTGCGTCGCGAATCGCGATAAACAATTCCCTACCCGGGGCTTCGACCCAACGGCCGCGTTCGGCGGTCAGGTCACCGCCGGGAATCTCCCAGCAGGCGACAAAACCGCGAAAATGATCGATGCGCACAATGTCGACCGTCTGCAGAGTCGCTTTAACTCGTTCGATCCACCAGGCAAAGCCATCGGCCCGCATGCTCTCCCAATTGTAAAGCGGATTTCCCCACAACTGTCCCGTCTTACTGAAATAGTCAGGCGGCACGCCGGCCACCACCACAGGTGTTCCGTCCGGATTGAGTTTGAACTGATCAGGATTGGTCCAGACGTCGGCGGAGTCATGCGCCACAAAAATCGGAATGTCGCCAATGATCTTTATGCCTCGATCGTTGCAATAACTCTTGAGATCGAACCATTGTCTGAAGAAAAGAAACTGATAAAACTTCTGCGCTTCGATCTGCTCGGTGAGTTCGTTCCGCGCGACCAGGATGGCGTCCAGCTCTCTTCGCACCATTGAACCATCCCATTCATTCCATGCAATGCCGCCATGCGCATCCTTCAAAGCTCTGAACAAGGCGTAATCATTGAGCCAGGCAGTATTGCGGCGGCAAAAATCCTGGAACGACGCGTGAAGATCCTGATCACTCCTTTGCTTGAAGGAGGTAAATGCATCGAGCAGAATTAGCTCTTTGAATCTGTGCACAGCCTCAAAATCGACTCGTCCATCAGCCGAATCCGGAACCCCGACGAGATCCTCTTTTCGAAGCAGGCCATCTTCGACCAGCCGATCTGGACTGATCAGCAGAGTGTTACCAGCAAAAGCCGAGTAGCACGCATAAGGCGAATCGCCATAACCCGTCGGCCCCAGGGGCAGCATTTGCCAAAGGCCCTGCCCCGACGCCTCCAGAAAATCGACGAAGGCGTAGGCTTCGGGTCCGAGATCGCCGATGCCGTAAGGCCCGGGCAGCGAAGTTGGATGAAGCAGGATGCCGCTGGATCTGGGAAAGGTCATTAGTCTGTCTACTATTGCTATGAACTAATTCGAAGCCTGACGCGCGCCCCTAATCAAGTAGGCCAGCGCAGAGCGCGGCGGCAAGCTAATTGTGACTGATTCTTTCTCAAGAATCGCATCTGGCTTTCCGATTAGCGGATGTAAGAATAAATCCTGAAAACCCAGACCGAATAGCCGCGTCGAAAATGCGATGCTCTTCGCGTTTGAGGACCCATTGATGGCAATCATCACGGTCTCGGTATCGTCCTGGCGAGCATAAACATACGCGTCGTCATCGTAAAAGATATCAACCAGCCGCCCTTCTCTGAGCGCCGGGTGATCATGGCGCAACTTGATCCAGTCGTGCGTCCATTGCCACACTCGCTGCTGTTCGACGGACCTGGTAGTTGTTTGAAAGGCACTGAGTGAATCACCGGGAAATCCGCCGGGAAAGTCGCGGCGATTGTCTGGGTCCTCCTTGCCTTTCATCGCAATCTCTTCGCCGTAATAGAGCTGCGGAATGCCGCGCACGGCGAGCATGAACGCAGTGTGCAACATTGCGCCCTCCAAACTTGCGCCGTCGAGCGACATGAATCGAGGGGTGTCATGGTTATTCGTTAGGGTCGTAATCTTCAGCTGATCCGGATACAGCGCGTCGTACTTTAGTTGATCGCGTAGTGCGCGCGTTGGCTTCTTCCCGGTGAATACATCAAGAGAAACCTGCCATAGAGGGAAATCGAAGTCGGAATCAAGCTTAGTGTCGATCCTATCCCAACCAGTATGGCCGCCAACGAAGAATGCAGTTTGGGCCGAGTCTCGCTCAAAGACTTCCCCCACCATCCACATCCTGGGATACTGCCGATGCAAGGCATCGGAAAGATCGCGAATGAACCTGCGCGGCATGTATTGAATCGTGTCCTGCCGAATACCATCGACGCCGGTGGCCCCGATCCACCACAGAGAGTTCTGAATTTCGTAGCGCGCGACTTCGGGCTCGTCCTGATTCATGTCCGGAAGGTCTTCGCTGAACCAGCCATCGAGGGTATTGCGCACCTCATCACGATTGGCATGGGGAGACAGCAGGACGCTGTTCTGAAACCTTTCGATCAGGTGATTATGAGGCGTGCCATGGAACCAATCATCGAGCGGCGGATCGTTTACCCATGGGTGGCGCGAACCGACATGATTCGCGACCTGGTCCTGAATCACCTTTATGCCCAGCGCGTGTGCCTTCTCGATCAACTCCCGCAGCGTCGCCATATCACCAAAGTGATCTTCCACGCCGTAGTAGTCGATCGCGTGATAGCCGTGATAATAGGTATTCGGACACCACGGCTTGTCACACGTATTCACGCCATTCCAGTTGTCGTACCACGGTGTCAGCCACAGCGCGGTCACGCCCAGCTCTTTCATATAGGAAAGGTGGTTGATGATGCCGCGAAAGTCACCACCGTGATAAGCCCGCGGGTTGCTCCGGTCGTACGCTGCCGGCGGAGACCCTGGCGGCGAGTTGTTCCGGCTGTCTCCGTCAGAAAAGCGATCGGGCATAATTAAATAGATCACATCGTTGGTGTTGATGCCCTGAAAATGGTTAACAGAGTCGAGCGGCGTATCGATACGAAAGGGAATCCTGACCGTGCCGCCCGCCGTCTCAAGCAGGAGAGAATGGTCGCCGGGTTGGGCAGAGGCTCTAATGGTAACGTTGACGAATAGATAAGTGCCCCTGGGACTGATGCGCACGTCGGAAATACTCAATTGCGGCCCAGGCGCTTTGACGCGCGCACCCATCAAATTCTCACCGCGCACCAGTAGTCGGATTGGATTGATCGAGTGCCCCGCCCACCAGAAAGGCGGCTCGACTTTGCTTACCGATGGAGCAGCGATCTTCGGGCTCGCCAATGCTGAAGTAACGCCTGCGCAGGCGAATAAGAGTAAACAAATCGCCCTTAGCCCGAAGTTTGGAAGCTGCATTCTATTGGGAATTCGTCAAGCCTGATTGATTACGAAAGCGTCGCACGTAAGCGACCAGTTTATTGATCTCAGAGCGATTCAGTTTCTTACCAAAAGCCGGCATGCCGCCTTTGCCGTTGGTGACAATCGAGATCAGGCTACGCGTATTCGTGATCGCAGCGTGCTCTTGCCACCACTTCTGATCGGTGAAATCCGGAGCGTTGAATGTCTTTCCGAGCGGCGTGTCCCCTCGCCCCTCAGCGCCGTGACAACGGGCGCAGTTACTCCGGTAAAGATCGTTAACTTTATGTGCTGAAGCGCTGAGGGCCTTGCGCTTTTGCGGCGCCAACGAAAGTCCGGATCCGGCCAACAACAGCAAGCACGAAATTACCACCGAGACAATCAGCACCACCCTCTTGACGCCCATGATCTGTCCGCTACCGATCCCTATTTTCCTTCAACCGGTCCGGCACCAAGATCATGGATATGCCAATAGACGCTTTCGTTGCTCATCTCAGGGTGCTTGCGAAGAAACTGGTTCGCCAGGGAAAGCGCGCCGGGATCGTCTTTAAAATCGGCGAAGATTTTTGCCTCGCGCCGCGCATCGTCGTTGCGACCCAGCTTGCGATAAATCAACATGAGGTTGTAGTGCGCGCCCTGATCTTCCGGGTCTATCTGCAAAATCTTTTCAAAACAGTCGAGCGCCCCCGGATAGTCGCGCTTGATTTTGCAAAGTTCGCCAAGCTGCTGTAGCGAGACACGATCCCGCGGATAAGCAGCGAGCACCCGGCGAATGTTGTTCTCAGCCTGATCCAATTGACCACGCTTGATGAAGATGCGTGCCTGTTGAAATAGCGCGCGCATGTTGTCCGGGTTTGCCTTTACTACCTCATCCAGGACGGCGGCCGCTTCATCATACTGTTCCAGTTCCAGGTAGGCCATGGCTCGATTGGTTAACGCCACCGGCCGGTATTTCTCGTCCAGCTCGGCCGCGCGGGCAAATGCCTCAATCGCCAGCGGGTACTGCCGCTGATCGAACAGGGCGATTCCATAGTTATTCCAGCGACGCCAATCGGGCATCGCAGTTTTGGGAATTTCTGCGGCCGGGACCGGATCGTTCTTACCGACACGCATCAGATAATCGGCCGTGGCCATCGTCACGATCGGATAATCGACCGACTTGCCCAACGTGTAATCGCTAAAGACGCGCGTGAAGCGGCGATAACGCAAGCGAACTGTCAGACGTAGGGCGCCAGTAACATCGGCCGGAACGCGGAACCGATAGCGAGCAAGATCTGATCGGCCCGATTGGATCTGGTTGTTTTGCGCAAACACTCGCGTCCGCCAGATGTGGTGCTTGTCGTTATACGTACCGTCGGCTTTCACCAGATAGGTCTTGTAGTTATGGGCTGATTCATCAAGGTAACCGTTGGGCTGTAAGAACCCTGAATGGTAAAGCTCTTTACCTTTGTCATTGCTGACAATGAATTCAACGTACGCTTCGTAAAAGTCACGCAACTCGGGCGGAAATGAGTGACCGATGTTCTTGTTGGTTATGACCACATCGGCGCTGATTTCATCTCCAGCCTTCATGGTGAAAGTTCCGCGATTGAGAGGTGCGATGAATTCATCGCCGCTCCCTCCCTGAGACCTTCGGTGAATCGCGAAAATATCAATCCCCAGTTTGTCGTCCTCAAGAAACTTTGTGACCGCGCTGAGTTGCTCTGGCCATTTGTAGAACAACGGAATCGCGGTATTGGCCGACGCCCAGCGGTGCGATGCCAGCTGGCCTTGCTTAGCCGATACGTCAAAAAGCGGCGCCGGCTCTCGCTTCATATGACAGGAATTGCAGGTTTCCTTGTCACGGGTGTAATAGGGATGCGGCGACTCTTTCGAGAAGGACGACTGCTGCAGCTCGTCGGCGACCATGAAGGCGCGCAGGAATTTGTAGTCGTTTAGCTCGCGGGGAACCTGCGACTTGTGACAGGCGCCACAGAATTCAGGAGACTTCAGCAAAGGCCGCATCATTGCGCGCCGGTGAGACGGAACATCGTTGAGGATCTGCTGATCGGTCACTCCCTCGAGTAAACGCTGGCCATCCTCTTTCACCAGCAACGCCGGCTCGCCCATCACATAGCCGCCGATGCCGCGGCCGCTGACCGACTGGATCGAATGACAGGAAATGCACGAGACGCCGTCATCATCGAAAGGCCGCTTCACCTTCGAGTTTTTCGTCAGTGCTCCGGCGAATAACGCTGCCGGGTTGTGACACGACTCGCAGTGCCGGGTGAATTCAATCCCCTTTTGTGATTGCAGATCCTTAACGTTCTTTTGGTAGAAGGGTTCGCGAAACGCATTTCCATGGGCTGACTGCCGCCATTGCGCGTGCGCGTCCGTGTGACAGGTGCCGCAGCGCTTGGCCGCCACGAACATCTCGCCGGGAATAAAAGTGCCGGTCGTGGTGGTTGCGTTGCCAGGCGCAAAAGGATTCGCGCCAAACTTAAAATCGTAGGTGCGGGCGATTTCGCTACTGTAAACGCTGGGCGTTTTCGGCGTATCGGGGTTGGCGGTTACGCGGGCATTCTTGACGACAAAGCCGGCAAACGTGACCAGCAAAAGCACAGCGGCCAGACGAGCCGACAGGCCTCGGCTTGCCGCCGAAGAGTTCGAGATCTTGGATACAGGGGACAACACGGGGACTTCCTTTCCAATATCAACGCGACTAAAACTGCGGGCCTAGAACTCGACCTTTCCGTTCACCACCAACTTCGAGACGTCGATCTTGAAGTTTGAGACTGAGTTGACCTGCTTGTCACTTAGATTAATCAAGAGATCCTTGCTTTCCGGAGTGAGCAGTGGGGCACCTTTCTCGTCCAGCCTGGGAAAGAAAAAGATCGCGTCGTCTCCCGGTGCTCTTGGCGCCACGAAATGAACTAACTGCCGGCGCTCGCCGCGGTCGTTGGCGATAAAAATATAGCGCTGAATATCGGCAAGCTGGCCCCCTTTGAAGGCAGTATAGACGGCGTCAGCTCCCGGCTGGTTCGCGGATTTCGAACTCAAGGTCACCACATAATTGTCGGCACAGGCGGGACATTCGAGCAGCCCTTTTATCACGGTATCAAATGATGCCAAATCCTTATTACTCAGTTTATGCGAATCGGAATCCAACTGCTTCAAGCGAGCCAGGGCCCGACGCACGGGTATCGCGGATCGCAAACGAACCGTAAAAACAAAATCAACCGGTAGATCTGTGCTTACTTCGGTTTGCGCCTGCCCCGTGCTGGCTAACGTCGGATTGTATGAGCCCGCGGCGGTCTGGCGGTGTTTGTCGACCTGCAGCCGGACTTCCTGCCGGCCCGTCCACGGGGAGTTATTCAAGACAGCTTCGGCATCGCTTCTGGACCACTGCGTGTAAGGCTTGTCGGACCAGACGTTCTGCGCGTAAGCCGCGATCGCAATGGCGCAAACGCCGAAAACCGAACTTGTCCAAATTCCCAGACTACGTTTCATAGGGCCTTATGTAATATTCGATTAAGATCCAAACTTCAACCACCTTAGGGTGGAGATGCGCCCAAAAGTTGCTGAGTGCGCAGCTTCTCGTCAACGATGCGCTCGCGCTCAACCTGCTTCTCCAGCCCTTCCAAACGTTTGAACTCCGCCAGTTCAACCTGCGCCTTTTCTGTCTGTTTAAGGCGCGAATAGGCCAAAAACAGTTGGTAATGAGCCTGTGTCAGCGTGGGCAGCTTACTGATAACCTTTTCCAGACGGGCCACCGCTTCGGGATAATCGCGACGCTTCAAGGCCAGGCGAGCGTAATCGTACAGCACAGGCACCTCGTTCGGCGACAGCTGCAGTGCATGTTTGAGTGGCGGCTCGGCATCATCCAGCCGGCCTTGTTCTATCGCCACATAGCCCAGACTCGACAACGCATCAACATGATCAGGGTGCGTGGCCACAAATTTCTCCAGAATCTCGCGAGCCTTTTCAAAATCGCCACCCGCCCGGTGAGCATACCCACGCAGGTAGTCAATGTTCTCGATCTTGGGATCAAGCTCCGCTGCGCGATCAAAATCCGCGGCCGCGGCAGTCCACTCGCCTTTGCGATAGTTGGCGTTCGCGCGCGCGTAAACATAAGCTGCTTCTTTGGGATTGATCTCGATCGACCTGGTGTTCTCCTGGATTGCTCCATCCCAGTAACCAATGCGGGCGTATTCGCGCGCCAGGAGGAAATGGAAGTTGGGATTCCCGGGCTCGCGTGCGATCGCGTGCCTGAACTCCAACACTGAATTCGCGTGATCGTTTTGCGCACTGGCGATCAAGGCCAGGCGAAAATGAGTTTCAGCCGGAGCCGGATTAAGATCGGCTGCGGTCGCCAGATAGCGTCCGGCCTCCGCATTACGATCCAGATTGTAGAGCGCAATGCCCAGATTGTAGAGCACCTCAAAAGTATTCGGGGTCAGCTCATTAACTCGCCCGAAAAGACGAGCGGCCCGTTCATACTGCTTGCTTTCGGCCAGCACAGTCGCCAGCGTGAACAGCGACTTGGCGTCCGCTGCCGCGGCCCTTTCGACCAGATCAGCGGCTGCGTTCGCTTCGCTCGTGCGATTGGCTCGAAATGCGACATTGAGAAAAGCGAGCGCCAATTGCGGATCGTTTTGGTCGGCTTCGCGTGCCCGCGCAAAGTGATCCGCCGCCCTGGCAAAATCTCCCGCATCGGCGTAAAGAGCCCCGAGATTGTAGTGCGCCTGCACATGCGACGGATCGCTTTTCAGCACGCGCTCAAATTCCGCAATAGCCTCGGCGGTCTTGCCGTGCTCTGCCAACATCCGTCCCAGATTATTCCGCGCGCTGATAAAGTTCGGATCGATCCTGATTGCGGAGTTGAACTCTCTGAAAGCTTCTTGCCCCCGGCCCAGGCGATCAAGCACGACTCCCAGAACATTGTGAGTAACCGCGGATCTCGGCGAGGCTGTCGTAGCCGCCCGGGCTTCCCGCTCGGCAGACCTCAGGTCATTGGACTGCAATGCTGCCAATGCCAGGTCGAGAGAGCTTTTGGCAGCCGGACTAAGACCGTTCGAATCAGAGGCGGTCTGTGCTACGGAATTCTGCCGGCGGACCGAGGGAGACTGACCCATCGCGGCCGAGGCCCCGATGAGAAAACAAACCAGGCAGGGCACGCCGGCTGCAGAGATCCACCGCAGTTCTCGCGTTTTCGTTCCTACCTCCTTAATCAATCTAAGCATCAACTGTTGCGCAAGGTTCTTCTTTCCATTCAGTCTCTTATTTAGGGTTCGCGCCCGTCCGGAATTCAGTGTTGAGCCGATCCACGATGGCAAATTCGCGATTCGCTTCCTCGCTGCGACCGAGCCGTTTCAAGGCCAGCCCGAGTTGATAATGGGCATCTGACCGATTAGGCGCAAGCGTAACTGCTTTTTGAAGAGACGCCACCGCTTCCTGATATTTTTCTCGCAAGGCAAAGGCTCTGCCGAGGGCCCAATGAGCTTCAAACTCCTGACCATCGAGCGCCACCGCTCTACGCAAGGCATCTATCGCCTCTTCGATCTTGCCCTGCTTGATGAGCAATGCACCCAATCCGAGCTGACCTATTGCCGAATTGGGATCAGACGTGACCAATGCCTGATACTCCGCCATCGCAGCCGCAGAGTCTCCCGCTGCTTCCAGTGCCGTCCCGAGAAAAAAGCGCGCCTGGGGATGTCGCGGATCCAATCTGGTGGCTTCCCGCAACGCTGTCACCGCGCCACTATAATCCTTCATGACGTACAAAACCCGGCCCAAATAAAAATGCGCATCGAAACTAGCCGGGTTGAGCGCGATTGCCTGCGAAAGCGCGTCTGCAGCTTCGGCGTTGGCGTTACCTCGGGCGGCCAGAATTATCCCCAGCAGCGTATGCGCTTCCACCGCACCGGCATCAATGCGCAGCGCTCGGCGCGCCTCAGTCTCGGCGAGGGTACTGTTCCCGGCGTTGTAGAGGGCCAGGGCGTGAAAGTAAGCCGGCTCGACAGAGTTCGGCTGCCGTTGTGCCAAATCCGCGAATACCTTAACGGCATCATCCCAATGGCCGGCTTTGACATAAGCAACCCCCAGATCCTGCCAGGCGCCGTACAGGGTCGGGTCACGCTTTATGGCTTCATTGAAATTCCGCACCGCCGAGTTTAGATCCTTGCGATCCGCGTCCAGCAGTCCGGTAACATAAAACACGCGCGGGTCGGTCGGTCTTGATTCCTGGAGCACATCCAATTGAGCGGCAGCCTGAGCGAGATCGCCGAGATCACGATAGGCGGCTATCAGCTCAAAGCGGACTTCATACTGTCGCGGATCCAGTTCCAGGGCCCGGCGCAACTCTGAGATCGCCTCAGTCAAATCCTTATGGTCACCCAAACGGAGCAGGAAACGACCCAACTGGTAATGCGCTGTTGGGTTCTGAGGATCGAGCTTCAGCGCTGTTCGTTCGGCCGTCACTGCTTCATCCGCGCGGCCCAATTTCCAAAGCACGTACCCAAGGTTCGCCTGATACTCGGCGGTCGCCGTCTTAAGCGAGATGGCGCGGCGCAAATCCGCCTGCGCTTCTTCATACCTGCCCAACCGCATACGCGCGACCGCGCGCGCGTTTAGCGCCTGATCATCGTTTGGATTAGCGGCCAACCTCGCGTTAGCATCCGCCTCTGATCGTTCAGCGCGCACTTCGGGAGTGCTGAACCGTTCGACATGTGACTTTTCTTTTGGGATAGGCGCGGCGGACTGCGCGAAGATTACGTGGCCAGCGCCGAGCGCAAGCAGCAGAACTGAAACTATCCGGATGCTCATAGATTTGAAGCAGGGACAACTGGGGAGAAAACGGCAAAAGTTTAACAAAAGACGACCGCACGCGCGAGCGTCCGGTCGTCGCCTTGAGAGCCTCCGGGTGGCAGCACGAACGGCGCCACTCGTCCAATGACCTCCCGTAATCGCGCTTAGAAGATCAGCTTCGCCCGGTATTGAATCACGCGGCCGGGAAAGAACGAATCGAACCTGCCGAAAGCACTGTCAGTCATGTTGTTATTGGGCACAGTTCGTTTCGTGTGGTTCCAGAAGTTGAAAAACTCCAAGCCAAGCTGAAACTTCAGGTTCTCTCTGAGCGCCGTATTCTTGAACACAGAGACATCGGTATTCCAGATGGCTGGGCCGGTAAAGGCATTGCGCTTTTCGTTGCCAAAGCGAATCACTGTGCCCGCAGCGTTCGCGGGTAGAACAGTAATACCCTGAGTAGTCGAGAAGGCCGCCGCGTTCAGGTATCGACCAGCAGGTACGTTGGCAAACGGATCGCCGATTACGGACGGGCGGCCGAGGTCACAGTTACAAAGCACCGAGAACGGGAAACCCGACCGGGCGCTTTGGATGATGTTGATTTGCCAACCAGAAACAAATCTGTCCAGGGATCCGCCGCTATTCCAGTATTTCTGTCCCTTGCCGAACGGTAGATCGATGATCGCATCTGCGGAAAGGAGATGTCGAATATCCAGCGACGATCTGCCATTGTCTGCATTAAGGTCAAACGGATTGACGTAACCATTACGGCCGCCACTGCGGCTGTCACCCAAAGACCCGATCAGCCCCACGCCATTATCAGTGGTGTGACTGAAGGTGTAAGAGATCTGTCCTTGGATATTGCGCGAAAGGCGCTTCTGCACTTGCGTCTGTAATCCGTCGTACTTGGAACTGGCCGCATTGGTATACAACAGGACATTCCCTAAGAAAGCCCCACCGACATTCCTGGCGGCGGCCGTGCCGCCACTGCCAATATTTATCGTCGTCAGAAGATTTCGCGATCGGTTGCCTACGTAACCAACGTCTAATGACCAGTCGCGAGAGAATTGCCATTGATAACTCACCTGGAATTGGTGAACGTAACCTATCTTCTGTTTCCGGTCCACGCTGAACAAGGCCACCGAAGTCGGAAGGTTTGCCGGATCAATTTGCGTAGTTATCGAAGGCGGACCGGTATTCACGCTGAAGTAAGTCCTGGCGTTCGTCGGTTGCTGACCGTTGAACTGGGAAAAATGTACAGTGTTTGTAAAGGGAGGATTGCGGATCGAGGGTGGGTAATCCGTGCCGTCCAGCGTATAGAGCAAGCCATAGCCACCACGAATCACCATCGTCTTCTCTTTATTGACTGCGTAGGCAAACCCGGCGCGCGGTCCGAAGTTATTCTTGTCCATTGGCACGATTCGATCGCTGGCGCCGCTGGCTACGACCACGCGCGACACGTCGGCGAAGTAATAACTTGTTCGCCCCGAAGTCTCGGTTGGAGGAGTAAACAGATCGTAACGGAGGCCGAGGTTCAGGGTCAGGCTATTATTTACCTTCCAATCGTCCTGAATGAAGAAGCCATATTCCTGAGTGCGCAGGTTGAACGGCCCGCCAAAAACTTTGCCGCGGTCAACCTGGAAGGCAGGGAGGCTCATCAGTTCGTTTGCCTGAGCGTTGGCGGTGCCGCCATAGGGAATGCCGTTCGCATCGACGAAGCACTGAACCTGCGGCACCGCTGGATCTCCAACCAGAACTGTTCTGGTAGATGCCGCTGGGCAGACCTGACCCGCCACCAACGCATTCGACGCCGGAGCATCGTCGGCATATTGCATGTTGCCTTTCAAAAAGCCCGAACGTCCGCCGTCGATTGTGTTCAGGTAACGCAGGCGCATCTCGCCGCCAAACTTCGTCACATGAGTGCCATGAACGATGGTCAGCGAGTCGGCAAAATACGGGTTCTTGCTCTTGACTTGAAATAGACCGCCGTCTCCAAGGTATTCGGTGAAGCCGGAACCGAAGTTACCGAGGCCGGGACCACCGGACGCCGCCAGCGAACCATCATTTGCGTTTGGATAACCAATATCAGTTGCAAAGGTCGCACTGGTACCGCACGCGCCGCCGACACCGCAGTTCAGAATGCTAATGTTGATTTGCGTCAGGCCAAAGCGGAATTCGTTGAGAATGGTCGGGCTGAATGTGTGCGTATCAGTAACACTTACCTGGCGCGTATTTCCCAGCTCATCTCCGGCGCCGAATCCCGCGGTCGGGAGTCCGGGCAGCAGGTTCGCGCGATTGGTCTTCAGCCGCTGATCGTTGAAGCGGCCACTCAGCGAATTCTTCGCGGTCAGCTTATGATCGATCTTGATTTCGTAGTTGTTGATTAATTCCTTATTGGCGCGCTGGGTAAAGAAGTTGTTGTTGTTCTGGTCCGGATTGAAAACGTTTACCGTCGGCAGAGGAAAGAGATTGGCTAACTTCTTCGAGATCGGACTAATCAGAGCATCCGGGATGGTGGCATTCGCAAACGCTTTCCCGGTAAACGGATTACAGACCGGTCCGTCATTCGCGCCGGTACTGCTTCCATCACCATCACAATCGTGATTGGCGAACCCGGTAAAGTTACCGTTGCGCGAACCCGCCGTCGGCACGGTTGATGAAGCGGGAAACGGCAGGTTGTTGCGTTGGCCCAAATAGTCAAAGAAGAAAAACGTCTTGTCCTTGATGATCGGACCGCCGATGGTGCCGCCAAATTCATGAATCTGCTGCACCGCTTTGGTAAAAGGCGCCAGGTTGGTAACGCCCCGCGCAATCGCGGCGGCCCGGTCGATTTTTAGTTTAGGGTGATAAGCATTCAGAGCGGAATTCTGTCCGTAGTAATAACCCGACCCATGGAATGCATTGGTTCCGGACTTGATCGAGGTACTGATGACCGCGCCCGCAGCGCGTCCGACTTCGGCTGGGGGAACGCTGGTGGTGACTTTGAACTCAGCAATCGCGTCGGGATTTGGAAACACTCCAATGGTCCCAAACTGGGGCTCGTTATTATCGACTCCGTCCAGCGAGAAGTTGTTATTGGTGGACCGCTGGCCATTAACGGTCAAGGCGCCGGATCCGGAGCGCGCGAACCGGGAATTTTCCGTCGAGCCCTGCGAATTGCTGCTGCCCGGCCCGCCGTCTCCCGCTCTGGGATCGCCATTATTAAACTGCCGAGCGTCTGGCCCCGTGCCGCCAAAGCCGGCATTACTCGACGCCGCCACACCCGGCATGAGCGTAGCCAGTTGGGTAAAGTTGCGGCCCGACAACGGGAGTTCAGTTACCTCGCGACCGGTCACGACAGTTCCGCGATTGCTCGACTCAGTTTCAACCAGCGGAGCGGCGGCAGTAATAGTCACTTCTCCGCTTACATCTCCGGGCGACATTGCCAGATCGATTCGCAGGCGGTCGTTGGTTTGCAACTCGATCTTTTCTTGCGTAACCGTTTTGAAACCCTGCTTGGTGGCGGTCACCTTATAAGTGCCAATGTCCAATGACGGCGCTTCATACGTTCCAGAGTCGCTGGTCGTAACTTCGCGCGTCGCGTTCGTATCGACCTTGGTTATCTTCACTGTCACGCCTGGCACGACAGCGCCACCGGTATCCGTCACCGTTCCCACGATGCTAGCTTTATTAGTTTGAGCCATCGCCGGGATAGAGAGAATGGCCAACATACAAGCCAAAATACCCACTGGTCTCAGTAGGTGCAGTAGAGCTCGATAGGTCGTCATGACTGAACCCTCGCGTAGAAATGTCTTAAAGAATGGCACTCCAAACGCCGATTGGAATTGGAGTGTAGTGCGCGCTTACTTCTAGCCGTTTAGGTGCTTTTACTTGTATCTGTGGTACTGCCGCTTAGTTTGTTGCCTTAGCGAACTAAGTTTTTAGTATAGTTTTCCGTTCCTGTCAACAGCTTTTTTGCTATTAACACCCGAGATTTTCGGCATGGGTGGGAACCAAGCCTGGCTGGAATTAGTGAATCAAAAGCGAATCAGGCTGCAAAGGCAGCCGCAAACTTGCTGGCGAGAACCAGGCTCAACGAGCCCATCAAGCTCGGATTGGCACCCAACGTAGAAGGCATTATTCGTGCGGATGGCAGACCTCGCCGGACGCTTCGTTCGATTGTCTCGCTGAGAGCGGCTTCAATAAGAGGCCAGGCCCGCGAGATCTCGCCGCCAACTACAACCACCTCGGGGCTGAAGCCGACGACAAGATTCGAGATGCCTATGCCGAGGTAGTGGGCCGTCTCAATCAAGGCCGCCCGGGCGTGCTCCTCACCGTCCAGGGCTCGATCCACTAACGTGGCAAAATTAATCGGCTCGGGTATTTGTTGTCCGCACAAGTTTGTGTACCGGGCCAGCGCGGCGCGCTCAGACGAGAAAGCTTCCCAGCAATCGTAATTTCCGCATGAGCAGGCCACCGGTGCTTCAGCTCCTACAATCATGTGACCGAATTCCCCAGCCGCGCCTCGCTCGCCGCGATAAACCTGGCCATCGATAATTATTCCCGTGCCTACTCCCTGTCCCACCAAAATCAGAATGAAGTCGCGAGCGTCAGTAACCTCGGGCCTGCCGAACCACAGTTCCGCCAGCGCCACGGAATTCGCGTCATTGTCGATCGTGACCGGCAACCCGGTAGCGGCGGCGACTCTTTGCTCTATGGGCATCGCCTGACCGGTCGCCGGGTCGACCAACCCCGGAAGGCTAATCCCCACTGCTTCTATGGAAGCCGGATTTCGTGAAGAGAACCTGCGCACCGACGCGATTACCAATTGCAGAGTCTTTTCCGGATCGGAGTCGGGCGAGAACTCTTCCTGCTCAATGACGCGGCCGGCGAGATTGCTGGTGGCCACCACGATCCGGGCCGGCCTGATCGCGACGCCGATGGCGATGGGTCCGGCCATCCGCAAACGCAGCATGGTGGGCCGGCGTCCACCTGTCGATTCGCCTTCTCCGACCTCCTCGATCAGCCCTTCTATTTCCAGCGCATCCACGATCGTGGAAATCGTCGAGCGCTGCAAAGCCGTCTCGCGCGCGATCTCAGCTCGCGAAATCGGCTCTCGTTCCCGAACATAGTTCAAAACGATCTGTCGATTGATGTCGCGGATCGTATTTAAGCGCGCCGCCTGAACGTTCTTGAGATCAATTCGTCGCATTATTTCGGCTCCTGTCGGGACGGGCCGCACTCGGCTCAGAGACCGTGATCAGGAACAGGTAGAGAGTCTAATCCAAAGCGAGGCGCCTATGAAAATATTAAGACTGCCCTGCCGCTCATCGTCTTGGTCTTTGGCCAGGGAGTTATGCCTCGCTCAAAAGGCTGAGTAATCTCACTTTGCCAGTCCCTTGCCTTCAACTATCGTCAGCTTTCGGTCCACTCCCGAAATCGCGATGGTTTCGGTTGCGCCATCGGGCCACTTGATCTCAACCTTGTCGACGCTTGTAGCAGCCCCCAGACCAAAGTGCAAGGTCATGTCGTTTTGTGAACCATAGCTGCCCCCACTCACGACGTCCTGGCGTTGACGAATTTTACCCGTAGTTACATAGGCACTGGCGCCGATGGCGTCTCGCGGGCTCTTTTTCGAAACATCTCCTACCAGACGCAGGTCTAACCAATGGCCCGGAGAGGCAGAAACGTTTCTTAGAATGGTGGGCTTTGAGTCGGCATTATTGATCACAACATCCAGACGGCCGTCACCATCCAAATCTCCTACTGCCAGGCCCCGCGAGACCCAGGCGGAAGCGAGCCCGCTCCCCGGCGCGGCGCCGACCCGCTCGAACTTGCCATTCTTCAAATTGCGAAACAGTAATGGTTGCTGAGCATAACTCGTGCCCCATTGATGATCGTCCACGGCTGGATAGACGTGACCGTTAGCGACTATCAGATCCAGCCAGCCATCGTTGTCATAGTCGATAAAGCTGGTGCCCCAACCCAGAAACGGCAAGGTGATTTCGCCCAGCCCGGCCAGGAAAGTAATGTCGGTAAAATTGCCGTCGCCGTCGTTATGATAGAGAACGTTGGAATCGTCTGAGAAGTTGGTAATGTGAAAATCCATCCGGCCATCGTTGTCGTAATCCCCGACAGCCACTCCCATACCGGCCTGTTCGCGGCCATTCTCATTGAGCGCCACGCCCGACGGATAGCCCACCTCTTCAAACGTTCCATCACCCTTGTTCAGATAGAGTTGCTTGGGCGTCGAATCGTTTACAACGATCAAATCCAACAGGTTGTCTTCATTAACGTGAACGAACGCCGAAGAGAATCCATAATACTTCTGAGGATCGTTCACGCCTGCCTTGACACTGACATCCTCGAAAGTGCCGTCTGCCTTTTGGTGATAGAGCGTGTCGCTCTCTCCGACCAGACTACGGGGACCGCACATCACCGGCGTGCCGCGAAACTGGCAGAAGTTTTGACCGACGCCACCGGGCTTGTTCGCCTCGCTGGGATTTCGCGGCAGAGTGTTCAGATCAATTTCCAGATATCCGGGGACGAAAAGATCCAGCCGCCCATCGCCGTCATAATCGCCCCAGGTCGCGCCGGTGCTCCAACCTTTGCGCGCCACGCCAACTTTCTCAGCCACGTCTGTAAACGTGCCGTCTCCGTTATTGTGATAGAGACGGGAGACCCCAAAATTCCCGACGAAGATATCCGGGCGGCCGTCGTTATCATAATCGCCGACCGCCACACCCATTCCCCAACGTTCATTGCCCACGCCGGCTTTGTCGGTAACGTCCTCGAACTTCCAATTTCCCAGGTTGCGATAAAGAGCAGCGCGCGGTGCTTTCTCTTTTCCCAGCAGCGCGGGGATCGTCGAGCCATTCAGCAGATAAATATCCGGCAAGCCGTCGCCGTCATAATCGAAAATGGCGACGCCACCCGACGGCACTTCAAAAATATAATCCTTCGCCGCGGTCCCCGCGTGGTGCTTGAAATTAGCTAATGCAGTTTTGTCGACAAAGTCTTCGAAGATCACCGGCGCCTTTGCATCAGTGATCCCGGCGGTGCGACGAGACGCATAATTCAAAGGAGTGCCCGTGGAAACACCGCCCGTCTCCTGCTTCGGCTCCGCCTTCTTGGCGGGTGTTTGTCCGAACACGCAGAGCGAGCCCAGCGCCAGCAGGAGCAGCGCGACAAGACCGCGACTGCGATCACGATGCAAGTTTGTCTTCATCATTCGAATCAGAATTATCCTGAAGTTAAATTACTCGAAGCCCCTTAGGCGCTCTTTGCTTAAGCCGAAAACTCTCTGCGGAGTGAAATGCCGGAGACCCTCTGAAAATACGCATCGCCTTCGAGGGTGTCAAACAGGCTGCCTGGGGTAGTGCCCCAAAATAACTTCCACCACAATCAGCCGGTTTGGCGCGTTCAGATATGCGAGAAAGTCAGAGGCTGGCTTCCCTGTTTAGTGACATTTTGCGTGATTTCGTTGATCGAGGCACCGCTTCATTTCCCTTGAGTCGCATCGCGCTCGTTGATGGTGAGGTAGCGGTCAAGTTCAGGATTCGAAAGCAACTGGGCCCGGCCGCTCGGCCAGCGGACCTCGACGTTACGGACTCCCGTTGCCGTTCCCAGTCCGGCAATGACGCGAGGATCGTTCGCTGAAAGATAACTTCCGGCTGTCGAAACGTCGAAAATTTGTTTTCGGCCGGCGGCGTCGGTGACAACTACCCGCGCCCCAATACCTTCGCGGTTTGATTTGACCCCTACCAGAAGGATTCCGAGCCAGTGGTTCTTCGTTCCTTCGTTGCGTAAGATCACCGGCCCGCCATTGAGAACTCCCATGACAATATCGATCTGGCCGTCATTGTTTAGATCTCCAAACGCAGCGCCGCGAGCAACAATCGGTATTTGAAAGGCCGGTCCCGCAGTCGCCGAGACATTGACGAAGCCTTTGCCGGTGTGACGCATCAGCAGAGGAGTCTGCTTATACTTTAAGTAACCGGTTGACAGTTCAATGGTGTCGAGCACGTGGCTTTGCGCCACGAAGATGTCGCGCCATCCGTCGTTGTCCGTATCGATGAAGCGGACACCCCAGCCTGAGTAGGGCAGAGTGATCTGGCCCACACTCGAGGCTTTGGTCATGTAGTTAAAGCTCAAATCGCCGTTGTTGTGATACAGCGGATAAGTCTGATACGACAGCGTCGTCACCACCACGTCTGGATAGCCATCGTTGTCGTAATCGGCCGCATCAACTCCCATCCCTGCATAGGTCTTGCCATCCTCGTCGTATCCGGCGCCGGCGATGACGGCGATATCTTCAAACGTGCCATTGCCTTTGTTGTGATAGAGCGACTGGCGCACGCTGTCATTCGCGACAAAGATGTCTGAATATCCGTCGTTATCGAAATCAGCGAGCGCCACGCCGAGAGCTTTGCCGTTTGGATCCGCGATTCCGGCCGCTACGCTGAGATCTTCAAAAGTGCCGTCAGACTTTTGATGAAACAAAATGTTGGTCGCGCCTTTGAAATTGTCGGGATGGCAATAGGCCCGCGTGCCACGCGCATCGCCACAGAGTATTGAACCCTTATCAAAATCCCAGTCGAGATAGCGCGCCACGAAGAGATCCAGCCGGCCATCCCGGTCATAATCGATCCAGGCTGCACTGGTTGACCATCCACCAGAAGCGACGCCGAACTTCCTTGTCACATCGGTGAAAGTACCGTTTCCGTTATTGTGATAAAGATGGTTCTCGCCGTAGCCGGTTACATACAGATCAGCGAAGCCATCGTTATCATAATCGGCGGCAGCAACACCCAGGCTGAAGCCTTCGCCTTTCAGAGCCGCACGCTCAGTTAGATCTTCGAAGGTGCCGTCCGGCCTTTGATGATACAGCCGGTTCCAGAACCGTGGGTCGTTCTTATCCGGCGTCGCGGTCTTCGGCATTGGATCCTTAAGTTGAGCGCCATTAGTGAAGAACAAATCCATCCGGCCGTCATTGTCGTAATCGAACACCGCGACGCCGCCACCCATGGTTTCCAACAAATACTTGGCGGCGGTCGGAGAAACTGTAAGCCCGTCCGGCGCGTGGTGTGGGCGTTGGAGATGGCTGCTGTTGTGCGCCGACCGCACTCCCAGAGAAAGTAATTAGAGAGGCTAACAGCAACGACCAACAATGATGCCGAAGGTAATGGCTCTGTTTTTTTTTCGCAGACGTGCTTCTCAATGCGTGTCTCGTTCAATCCAATCAAGATCTGTCCATAACCAGGTTTGAAATCGTCAGGCCAGCGGCGATCAAGGCGCGACACTCGAGTTACGCTGGCTGGGACTGCTGCGCTTATTGCCATTAGTCACCACGTACTCGAGCCATCCGATCATCATCTCGTCGTAACTGGGATCACCCCAGCGTACCGCTTTGGTCGGATCAGGGTTGTGCTTGTTCCTCGCAGAGTTATCGAAATGGGCCGTCACGATTATTTTGGAACCCTTCGGAATGATCATGGGATTCTTCAGTCGGTACACGGTCTGCCAGTTGAAATCAAATTTCGGCACCCACAGCAACGTCTCCCGTCGGCCATCGGGAAAAACAACTTCGTATTTCATATCTTTGCCCCGCAGGTGCATATGGGGCATGTAAGAGATCAATTGCACCTCCCGATCAAAAGTATAAGCTGCCGTCACCTTGTGATTCGGGGCGCCCGGCGGAATTTTAAAAAAGTGATTGGGCACGGTAAATGTCACGGCTCGTCTGTCAGGCGGTGCTTTGGCAAAGATTAGCCCGACGATGGTCCGATCCCGCTGGGGAGTTTCGATTCTGCCATGAAAGCTTGAATAGTGAATCTGGAGAATGATTGTCGAGCCCGCCGGAATCAGCTTGGCTGTTCCCGGAGGATAAATGTCAGGGCCTTTGCCGGGGGCGTATGACGCCAACAGTACGCTGTATTCCGCGGCGCCATCACCAGTGCGACCCTTGAAGAGGGAACCGCCATTCGGCGCATTGGCGCCGTCGTCAATGACCGGAGCGTCCATCTTGACGCGCGAGAGCGAGCCTTCTTTGTAGAAGATCGACGGCTCAGTGTCGGCCTGCGGAAACTCGGCACTGACCCGCCTCGTTCCGCCTGAAAGCGCCTCAGGCGTCAGTATGTGGGCAATGACGTGATGGACTATTCCACGGTTGCCTGGCAGAATTTCCGCCGCTTGCACCCACCTGTCCTCTTTGAACTTCGTGGGGAAGGTAACGTAGACGTAACTGTCGGGCGCGTGCGCTTCGATGACGTAGTCTTCGGACATCGCCAGTACGTAGTCTGGCTTACCCACCTTCCAGCCCGGAAAATACTTGGGCGGTGTTGGCAAATCTTCCGGATTGCCTTCTTTTGCCCCCTGCGCAACCCAAGTCACTATCGTCTCGATGTCTTCCTTGCTCAGGCGCCTATCGTTCAAGAACTCCCCGTAGCGTGAATCGGCATGCCAAGGTGGCATTTCTCTCGCCGATACTTTTTCGCGAATGGATTCTGCCCACGGCAGAACCTCCTGGTAAGTCAGCACTGAAAACGGCGCGATGTCGTAAGGGCGATGACACTCCGCGCAATGTTGATAAAAAATCGGGGCTACATCTTTGCTGAACGTGACTTCAAGCTTGTCCGACGTGCCCGATTTGGCGCCGCGCGTAACAACGATTAGGCCGATAGTGGCCAAAGCCATCAAGAGCGAAAAGAGAAAAGGTCTCTTCGAGGCCATCCCGCCGTCTCCTTCAATCGTGAAAAGCGATGCCCAAGACTAACAAACGTGGAGACCCACGACTAATGCTACATTGATGGCTTGGAACTCCGCTTCGCTTCTTCAATCAACTGATTATTTCGTTCGTACGAAATCTTTTCCTCATTTTCCATTGGTGGTGGATACTGATGTCCCTGATAGACCGGGTAAGCTTCGGTGCGCAGATGCGCGAGCATGTGATGCCCGCGACGGGACGCGCGTTCGTGGCGCAGCGCAGAAACATCGATCGGGGCGACCACGATGCGCTCGCCGGGGCCGGGCGATGCCTGGGCCAGCAGGCGTCCATCATAATCGACCACCTGGCTGCCGCCGGGCCATGAATAGGGTGGATAGTGTTTCAGACTCGCGCCCTGATTCGCCGCCACCACGTAAGCCATGTTTTCGATCGCCCGAGCGCGATTGATTACCGTCCACCAATCCATCGGTTCGGTCGCGCCCCACGGATCCATGTACGCCGAGACCCGCACCAGAACTTCGGCTCCGTTTGCGGCCAGTTGACGCATCGCTTCGGGAAATAACCAGTCATAGCAAATCGCACAGCCGATGCGCCCGATTGGTGTATCGGCAACCGGAAAAAGAGGTTCGTCATAGTCTTCGAGATCGTGAGGGCTGGTGTGAACTTCGTAAGGAATCCACGTATTCACCTTGCGATACTTGTAAAGAACACCTTCCGGTCCGATCAAACACGTCGTATTGAAGACATGCCCCGGCCATTTCGGATCGAGTTCCAGCATCGATCCGCTTTGAATATAGATGTCGTGCTCGCGAGCTTTTCGTTCGAGCCGCTGCGTGTGTTCATTCGGGATCTCGATTGCCAGTTTTTCACTCAACTCTGCCGCAGTTTCAAAGACCGGCGCGGAGTGAGCAAACTCGGGGAAAACCACAAGCCGTACCGGCAGAAACGGTGCTGCACCCGCGACCGCGGAATCGATCAGTGAAAGCATTCGATCGGTATTAGTGCGCATTGCTGTTCGCTCGATCGGATTCGGCAGATCAGTCTGGCAACAGGCAACTGAGTATCTGATATGTTCCATCAAGAACTCCCAACTTATCCGCAGATTACGCAGATTACGCAGAGAAAGAGATCAAATGGCCCGGCTGAAGCATCGCTATTGTTGTCGGATTTTCTCCTGGTCTGTGTAATCTGCGGACTATCTTCCAAGTATCGCCGCGTCGATCAACGGAACCGCCGAGGTGACCACGCGAGTGTTGTACTGCTCAAGATATCGCAGTCGTGCCGCAGTCAACGGATATTGTTCCGGCCACTTGTACGGATAACGGCTCATGCCATGGAACGGTAGCGGCAAAATCTGATCGGGACTGGCTGAATTGATGTCCATCTCTTTGCTGAAGCCGTCGGCATACAACATAAACGTTCGCGCCCAACCCTGCGGCAAGGGTTCTAAGCGGCTCGCATCAAACGACAAGCTGATTTCATCGCCCGTACGGCAAATCGCAAACATGTCGTCGCTCTGGCGAAGCAACTCGCGCACGTCGCCTTCGCGAGTGTAGTGCCCGGTCATTACCTTCCACGGCGAAGCAAACGAAACGCGCTCGTAGTTGTAGCCGTACGGCTCACGACCGTCAGGCGTCACCTCAGCAGAAAAGCCGCGCCACTTAAGATCGGCGCGCACTGGATCAAGGCGCATAATTTCAGTTGGATTTTTTCCGTTCGATGTGTCCACCAGAATCTGGTCCCAATAGATCCGCATATTGGTAACGATGCGAACTTCACGATTAGCGGTTAAGAATTTCCCACTCAGATCGACCGTCACAGTCTGCGGACGTCCCACCGGGATTCCGATGTCTTTGATAACCGTCCGCCAGTTTCCTCTTGCGTCTTTTACCTGCAACGCCGGAGGCTGCATCGTTTTGCCCGCCTGGGACGCGGCCACGTTATCGCTGGACCAGGCGTAATCAGTCCAACCGGTCAGGAGCAAGACCGCTCGATCGGGAGGCTGATTGGCTTTGGACTTTGGACTTGGGACTCTGGACTCAGCCAATTTCATCGTCAGGCTGTGCTCCTCCCCATAACCCCGAATTCGATCAAGTTTGAAGTCGTCAGGCCAACGCCGATCCATTCTTGAGATGAGATCGAGGACATCGTGCCCGTGATCATCAACTGCGCTCAATGGGGGGCGTGCGCCCTTGGTGAGAAACAACTTGAAAGGCTTCGGCGGATCACTCATGCCTTCGTTTGGATAGACCTCAGTGCCGGACGGATGCCTGACGGCCAGGAGTTGCAAACGATCGACGAACATCGCTTCCTCAAGTTCGTTCGTCACGCGCAACTCAAAACGACCGTCCGTTTCCCTTAATTGATCAGCGCGGATGCGCACATACTCTTCCGGGTCAGGCTGGTTGTAATGGCCGGGCTCTTCCAGATAGCCCATCTCGCCGCCACCCATGAAGTCCGTGACAAACTCGAAGCGCTCGCCATTCCACGTATATAGATAAGGACAGGACGACGGCTTCCGATCGAGTTCGGTGACGTTGAGCGAAAGGAAGCCGGGTTTTCCCCTTGGGAATTCGGTTTCGGCCTGGACAATTCCCGCCGGCCACAGCACGCGCACCGCATCCGGCGCGTCGCGTTTACCTAAACCAAAGATCAAACCAGCCGGTGCCGGCGCCGGCGAAGCCGCATAAGTCTCAAGCTTTTGATAGAGACTACCCGCACGCATTTCCACTTTCGCTTCCACTGCGCTCTTGTTGCTGATCCGGCCATGAAGATTTACCGCGATCGAGTGATTGCGATTACCGCCGTCGTTGCGCAACAAGTGGACTTCGCCATTTGGTCCGCGAACTAATAAATCAATGTCGCCGTCACCGTCTAAATCGCCCGCCGCTAGTGCGACATGGCCAAGCCACACTGGATCGACCTTGACGTATAGGTCCTTCAGGGCGGCAGAGAGTGTTTTGTTACTCAGGTCCACGAAACTATCGCCTACATTTCGCCAAACGTGTACGCCTCCAGTCGTCAGGACCACGAGATCCAACAAGCCGTCGTTGTCATAGTCGATAAACTGCGCGGCGCTCGCCGCTTCAGTCTCAGGAGGCGCGGGCAAAAGATGAAAGTGCGCGTTGCCCGTACTCACGGCAAGGATGCCGGGATTATGAGCACGTCCCAAAAAGAAATCTGTGAATCCGTCTTTGTTTACGTCTCCGGCGGCAACACACGTATATTGACCCGGCTGGCCAAGACCAACAGCTGTCGCTACATCCGCGAAGGTGCTGTCGCGCAGGTTACGAAACAGCGCTGGCGGATTTTCGCCGCGATTAAGAACGAAGAGATCTATGTCGCGCCGATTGTCGAAGTCGGTTGGCACTACGGCGGTGGCAGAAGTGAACGATTTTTGGCCGGTGAGTCTTGCCGTCTCAGTTATGTCCGTGAAGGTCCCGTTGCCGTTGTTGCGAAACAAAATGTTTGGCGGGCCGGTAATGAAGATGTCAAGATCGCCGTCATGGTCGAAATCAAGAAACGCGCACGAAGCATGTGCCGCGGTCGAGTTTGTGGGCGCAAGAATGCCGGATTCTCGTGTCTTGTCCGAGAAATGTCCATTGCCATCGTTGTGATACAACACGAACACCGTCCCAAGTCCGCGCACCACTAATAAATCGGGCTTACCATCATTGTCGTAATCTCCCGCCACGGCAGCAAAGGCGAATCCGGGCCCGTTATAGGTTAGACCAGACCCCGCTGTGACGTCCGTGAAGGTTATTCCATCATTACGCAGAAGTCTCCCAGGTGAAGATGCGTCGAAGATATCCAGATCACCGTCACCGTCGTAGTCAAACAATACGATCGGCTCCCCGCGCGCATACGATTGCGCGAGTGCCATTGTCGGTACCCGTGAACTGAGACGAGGCTTATCTGCACCCAGTTTAAGAGGCTCGCGGGGCAAGCTTTCAGTTGCGTCCTGGAACACAATATCCGGAATAGCCTTATCAACTAACTCAGCCTCGGCGCCGGTTGAAACCACTGCCTCAGCGTAATGCCCGCCCTCCAGATAGTTTGTGCCGATCGTCGTGCCCGCGCCGCTCTGCCTGAATTGCTGAAACTTCTGGATAAGGACCTGGCCTTCTTCCTTTTTCCCAGTCCGGGTTAGCAGCAAACCAAGATTGTAAAGAGCCGTTTGATTGTATGGTTCAGACTCGAGCGCTCTGCGAAACGCGGCGATAGCGGCGGCATACTGTTTTTGCTGGGTATAGATTTGGCCGGCGTTCACATTAGCGCCCACATCGTCCCCATCAATCTTTAGCACCTTCACGAATTCAGCGACTGCTTCGTCGAATTGATTCTCCGAGCGCGCAATCAAACCCAGAATATAATGCGGTTGCGGCGCGTTCGGGTTCCGGGCCAGGGCCTTTGTCGCTTCGCGTTTTGCGCCCGCGGCGTCGGGCAAGTAATAAAGGGCGATGCCGAGGTTAATCCGCGCGATCTGAAGATCCGGTTTGATTTTGAGCGCCTGTCTGAACGAGTCGGCTGCTTCTTTAGGTTTGAACTGTTCCAGGAGTGCGACGCCGAGATTGTTCGCGCGATAGGCTGCTTCGCGTTGTTCGATTGACGACGTGTTTTCGCCGGGAGCTTTGCGCTGCGTTGAATTGATCGCGCGGGATTGTTGGACTAACAGTGCGCCAAAGGAAATAAAAAGAAGCGTGGCCAGTGAGACAACGAACGATCGCGAAGTTTTCATGTCGGGCCTGGCATGCCCCAGCTTGCCCATATTCGTCTCATTAGCACCGTCGCTTTAGCGCGGTGAATTTGGTGTCCTAAGCGATCCGAAAACCGTTTAAAACGGTTTCCCCGGCGAACTCGATCACTCGTTATCGGGCTGAGCCACGGTGCCAATGACAAAGACCGGCGACATTCAGATTTGCACCGTCACCCGCCATCCTAATCGCTCAATATTCAGTTCGCCGCAATCAGGACGTAGTTGCGGCCCGCATAGAGCCGAATGCCATCCGCCGCCCTGGACATCATGAGCGGACGCGGCCGTTTCAACTCTTTGTCCTGCGATGCCGCCATAGACAGGATCTCTTTGCCGCTTAGATCCAACACCGCAAGCTTGCCGTCGTTGGTAAAACCAAAGCCATAAGCGCCGGTTCCCAGTTCTGATCCGCCAACCTTGATCGGTGAATCGGTGATCAGAAATCCCTGGTATTTCTCTCTCACGTCGGCGGCATATCCGGAAGTATCGACGAATCCGGCAATCACATAACGATTGGTCCCGAAGCGCGCTGCGGCGGCGTTGCGCATCTGCGTCGGCGCACTCTGAGCTTGAAAATAAAATCCCGGCGGCACCACTCGCGTAAGTTCCGCGCCCATCAGAACCGTTCCCGCGTCCTGCGCACCTACTGATGCAGGCACTGAGCACACCAGAAAGAGCAATGCTAAGGCCAGGGCCAGTTTGGCTGAGCACTCCATACAGTTTGTCATGACACTTCTCCTTAATTGATCATGCATCGAAAAGCGCCCTCCCTCACGGTCGGGCTACTGCTCCGCGCGTTATATCACCGTCATCCTGCGCGGCTGCCATTCTCTATCCTTTTCGCGGGAAAAGGAATTCCAGTATCGACTCAAAACGCGCTGCCCAAGCTCGTTCGTTGTGCTCGGCGCCCTCCGCCTCAAAATACTTGAGATCTTTTTCCAGCTGCCAGCCCTTTCTCACTAGAGTCACTTTCAAGAGCCGGGACCCTTCCAGAGTCTTCTGCGCTTCTTCCGCGTTGCCACCTTCCTTTGTGCCGATGTCCAGCCAAATGCGTATCGGCGGTCTTTTCTTTTCCGCCTCGACATATTTGATGATGTAATTGTTTGCCCACCAAACAGACGGCGAGACTACGGCCAGCCGGCCAAATACTTCCGGATATTTCAGCCCCACGTATAACGAGACCAGTCCGCCGAGTGAAGAGCCGCCCAGGCCAGTGTGCCGGGCATCCTTTAGTGTGCGGTAGTTTGTATCAATGAAAGGCTTCAGCTCCTCGACCAGCAGACGCCCGTACAGATCGGCTTTGCCGCCGATCTTGTATTTGGTGTCCGCGGCCGGCGTGTATTCCTCGATGCGGTCTTTGCCGGTGTTATAAATGCCGACGATGATCAGCGGTTCAACTTTTCCAGCGGCGATCAGTGACTGGGCGGTTTCGTCGGCGCGCCATTCCTGGCCGGGAATGAATGACGTAGCCCCATCAAACAGATTCTGCCCATCGTGCAGATAGAACACCGAATAGCGCTTGTCTTTGTGGCTTTCATAACCCGGCGGCAGATAGACAACCACATCGCGATCGTTATTCAGAATGTTTGAATGAAAGCCTTTGTGAAAACGTATGTCGCCCGTGAGCGTGTGCGGCTGCTGCGCGACGGCTGTACCGATTAACAGGAACGCGGCGACGGCCGAAAGTCTGATAACGCGACGTCCAATGCTTCGTCCGGCCAATTTCATAAGAGGCACAGCATAACCGCCAGACGCGAAGCATACAAATCGGCCCGGCGCCGGTGCTTCCTATTTTCCTCTCTCGCGTTTCCTTCCCTCTGCGCCTGGCGGCTGGTTCTAAATCACCGGGCCGGCGGGCTAAGTCAGGGTGCTACCGCAAGCTCCTGCAAATGAGCTTTGTGTTTGACAATAAAATTCACGAAGGCTCGTTTGGGCGAAGGCTGAAAACGCGCTAACGAAACCATCGCAACTGACCGTCGTAATCTGTGTCCTTCAATGCGCAACTTTGACAGAGTACCCGCCGACACTTCGTCCCGCACCGCCCACGATGGCAAGAGCGAAATGCCCAGCCCGTGCTGGACCATAAGCTTAATGAAGTAGGTGTCGTTCGATTCCATCGCTAACCTGGGACTAATGCTGACCCGTTCAAAAAATTGTTCGGTCGCGCGCCGAATGGAAGCGCCACGCTCGAACAGAATTAGCCGCTCGCGCTCGATCTCTTCAGCCTTCACTTCCCGGCTACCCGCGAGACGATGCTTGCGCCCCACTACCAGCATCAATTCATCTTCAAACAGTTCGGTTACTTTCAGCGAGGGCGCATAGACCGGCATCGAAGCAAAGCCAACATCAGCCGCGCCATTCAAAATATCCATTACAGTTTGATCCGTACTCGCGGTAGTCCGGAACGACAGTTCGACGCCCGGATGTTCACGCATAAACAACTCAAACAGGTTCGCAAATAGATGGACGAAAGCCTGCGTCCCCGCGGCCGCCCTGACCTGTCCAACCGGCGCGCTATCACGCCCGGACAAGCCTTCTCTCATGGCCTCGGCCTCATCCAGAATTCGCTCAGCATGTTCCAGGGCAAGTCTTCCCTTTTGCGATAATTTCACGCCGCGCTTCGAACGCAGGAAGAGGGGCTCTCCTAAGTCCTCTTCCAGAGCTTTGATCTGGTGACTCACCGCAGACTGCGTCAGGTTAAGACGCTCGCCGGCTTTCGTGAAATTCAGCGTCTCTGCCACCACTCGAAACGTTCGTAGCTGCCACAGCTCCATAATCAGCCCCTTTCCAGACATGAATGGTCTTAATCGACTGCATTATAAGAATGAATTGGTCCACAGGACAACAGCCGCGTACACTGACACCGTCTGATTGAGTGTTACGGTTTGCCGGCCCCGCGGCTCAGGAGTCAAGAACAGGAAAATCGATTTAGTTCCTAAATGAATTGAGGTGATTCATGCCAACACCTTTCACATTAGATCACGTTATCGATAAGGTCGCTGACTACGATCGCAGTGCGCAACAGAGAATTAGGAGATTGAGTGGGAAAACCTTGTCAGCTTCAGAAGCCTCGGCGGCGTGGCCCCGCATACTTGAACACAAATGGTACATCAGCGAGCGTCTCGGGCGGGACACCGGCCTTAGAGTCGCCGCGATTGACTACTTGGAAAACATTTACACCGCATCGAAACAAGGAAGCCACTCGTTGCCGGCAAAGTGGAGCATGATGCATCCGCTAAATCGGGCGGCTTAAGAATTTCCATACTGTTCAAGATCAATTGGAGCAAACAGTGCACTAGCGGGTACCGAGCTGATAAATCCTTGTGTTCGGATGATAGGTTTTCCAGTCGAACCAGTAGTCGTTTAGCAACGGGACCTTATTCAACTGATGTCCCGCCAGCGGGCCGCCAGTTGCCTTCCCGGAAAGATCCCACTCACTCCCGGTCTCAGCGTCAACCAGCACCAGGGGCGCAGCCTGCGGCTTGACGAAGAATTGCAATCTGCGAGCGTCGATCAATCGTTCGTAGGCGCGGACCGATTTCCGGTCATCCCCGACCACAATGAAGATTGGGACTCCGCCGAGGTCATCGATTATTGGGCTTTGTTTGAGCAGCGCTGCGAACGGGTAAGCGGCTGATGCGTCGTTGATAGTTAGCCCGACGACCAGAGCGCGCGGTTCAAGAGAATTATCCGGAGCATGGGACGTTGTCACTCGCACTTTGGCCATGCGCGTTTCCCAGTCCGCGGTCTCATACGATCCGGCTCGCATGGCTGCTTCATCCGGCCGGAGGACTCGTCCCTCAGGTTTTTCCCGCTTCCATAATCCGAACGTCAATTCGTCGTGCACGACGGGGCGAAGTTTCTGTCCTTTGAGCGGGCCAAAGATCGCTTCGCCGGTTACCTGCTGCCACCATGACCCAGTCTCCTCGTCGCGCATGATGAAGTTCTGGTTGTTGATGCCCGCCAGATGAAAGTGAAGTGGCCGCCCGTTCACTGTCGTCTCCCACACCAGACCGGTGTGACAGAGTGTTCAATAAGTAGCCACGATCGGAGTACCGCCGACAACGTCAGGCACGAGGTGATGGTAGGCCATCAGTCGCACAGGATATGCCACCGCTTCTCCCTTATTCTCTACCGCCAGAATCATGTCCGTGTCGGCGACGAATCCGGCGTCGCTCGTCTTTGCATAAGCCGGATGGGCCAGCGGATGAAACATCCACTCGAAGTGATTTTGCCGGGCGAACCACGCAGCGGCCAATAAAGGCAAAACGATTACGACCAAAGCCGCCTTACGCCACCACCGGCGCGCGCCCGGATACAGCCATATGACCAGCGCCAAAGCCGCCGCCGCGGCGATGATAGTCACGAGTGGCGACCAACTGCGCAGAGCATAAGATAGGCTCAGACCTGCCCCGGTTTGAGGCTTAAAGGGCTGCACGATCCAGACGGGGGTAATCACGATTGCCAGCCCAGTTAAGGCGAGCAACAGGAGAGCGGCCCAGGCTGCTCTGCGACGAAACGATAGAGTGGGTTTGCTGGTTACCATTAAAAGGTTCCCTTTTTCTTCTCGAGTGTGGAGGTTTTCGGCCTCATCATACTGGCAAACATTCGCAAGTCCAATTTGAGATCTCAAATTCGAAACCTCAGATGGCATTAGACACGCCCGCTCTTCAATGAGAATATATTTTTCGTTAATTCCAATAGCGACCTGGCACGGCCACGAGGCAATGGTATTCATATGTCTAAAGCGAAGAAGGTTGGGGTTCTCACGGGTGGCGGCGATGCTCCCGGTTTGAATCCAGCGATCAAAGGTCTGGTTTATCGCGGTTCCGAACTGGGCCTAAAGGTAATCGGTTTATTCGACGGTTGGCGGAGTTTGCTCAATCCTCTTCCCGAGACCCAGCCGCTTAACCGGGAAACGGTGCGACGTTGGGATCGCGATGGTGGCACCAACCTCGGATCTTCGCGCACCAATCCTTTTAAGCAGTTCACCGAAACAGGAGAGCTGCAGGACCGATCCGCGGAAGTACTGGAGAACATTGAAAGACTGGGACTCGATGCCATCGTCGCTTGCGGTGGCGAAGATACTCTCGGCGTGGCTGCCCGGCTGGCGCTGCTGGGGGTTCGGGTAGTGGGCATTCCCAAGACCATAGACAAAGACCTCGCCGCCACTGACTATACACTCGGCTTTGACACGGCGCTGCGAAATGTTTCGGAAGTGATTGAACGCTCACGCACTCCGGCCGGCTCGCATGGCTGGGTCCAGATTGTCGAAGTGATGGGACGCCACGCGGGACATCTCGCTTTATGGGCCGGTGTCGCCGGTCAGGCGCATATCATCCTCATACCCGAACATCCGTTTCGGTATCAAAGAGTTTTCGATCTTCTGACGGAAAGAATTGGCAAACCCGGATTGCACAGAGGATTGTCTCATGTACCACGCTATGCGGTGGTGGTCGTAAGCGAAGGTGCGCGGGCCGAGGATGGCGAGATGATTACCATTGATGACCGTCATGATGCTTTCGGGCATATGCGCCTGGGTGGAATCGGAGAGGTACTGGCGCGCCGGATTGCCAGCGGAACGCCGTACGAGTCCCGCGCCGTCATGTTGGGCCATCCGCAACGTGGCGGCCCACCGAGCCCCGTAGATCGCATCATGGGCTTATTGTTTGGTGCGCGCGCCGCGGATGCCGTAGTCGGCGAGCAGTTCGGAAAGATGGTTTCGTCACGCGGAATTGCGCCCGCCTGCGACTTGTCGTTGGTCGATATCTCGGCAGTCCTGGGCAGAATCAACACCCTCGACGTTGACCGTTATTATGATACCGAGCGCTACCATCTTAAGGCCATCGGGATGTGAAGCACCCTAATCGGTTGATTTTCTGAACTCCGGGCGTCGTATCCCAAGGTCCAACGTTGGACCATGTGAGACCACGGCTGGTGTCCTGACCTTCAAAGGTGATTCTCGGAGTACCACGGTTGATGCTCAAAGAATCATCGTTCGTTGTTAGAGAATCATCGTTCATACTCAAAGAATCACCGTTGATACTCAAAGAATCATCGTTCATTCTTAAAGAATCATCGTTCATACTCAAAGAATCATCGTTCATTCTTAAAGAATCATCGTTCATACTCAAAGAATCATCGTTCATTGTTAAAGAATCATCGTTCATACTGAAAGAATCATCGTTCATTGTTAAAGAACCAAGTCTTTTTCGCGCAACCTCAACAAATGCATGGGGTTAGCCTTGGATCGCCCGGTTTTCCGGGATTTTGGCTGCGCCCGCCTAAGGATTGGGTGGGGCTGGCAGTTTTGGCTTATTGGCCCTTTGGAATTGCTCGCCCAACTGGTCAGCCAGGCGCCTCAGACCCGGCGTCGTCTTGGCGGCCATTGAATTGAAAAATGCTCGGGTGCCTCAAGCCGAAGACCATCGTCGTGCGTTCCTGGAAGAGCGACGTCCGCGTGACACTCCGTGCGACGATAGTTTGTTGATCTCGCCGCCGAGGTTCTGCGGGCCTCTTACCCAACGCGCGAGGATTCCTGTTTTCATAGTCCTTTGTTTGGCTTAGTATGTCTTCAAAGTTTAAGGCCTTGTCTTGCTCCAACACTTGGGAGTCGAGGATGAATTCAAGCGAAGTTTATCAAAAGAAGAGCCGCGGCATCACCCGGTTTGATCTCAATGCGCAACCGAACGATGAACGTATTGACGCACTGATGCAAAGGTATTTGGGGAGGCTACGGTTGTCTTTGCCAGAGCATAGGAGAGCTACCGGCAGAGTGCCCGGCGCCGCCGTCGCGGTTAGAAAAGGCAACAAGGTCGTCCATATCAAGGGCTATGGCTGCGCGAATCTTGAAACGGGGGAGAATATTACTCCCGAAACCGTCTTCGACCTGGGCTCGGTATCCAAGCAATTTACTGCTTTCGCGGCGCTCAGCATTTTTACCGCCGCTGAGTTAGATACTCCGATTTCAAAATTCTTTCGCGGCTTTCCACGCTATGCCGATAAAATCAAAATCAAGCACTTGATCCACCACACCTCTGCTCTTCCTGACTATATTGATCTCCACGTCGCAGCAAGACAGGCAGCTGAAGGTTGGTACGATAAGGTCATGAGGCGGCCCGATGATTGGTACCCGCAGATGCCCCGCCGAAAGAAAGCCAAAGAGGTCACGAATAGAGACGTTCTCAAGCTGGTGGCCTTGCAAAGACTTCTACCTCGAGAGCCCGATGTGAACTTCGAATACTCAAATACTGGTTATGTACTGCTGGCAGAAATAGTGCACCGAGCCACCAAACAACGGCTCTCCGAATTTCTTAAGGAAAAAGTCTTTTCCGTTGTGGGCATGGATAGCACCTACGTTTTTGATGAGACGTCTAAGTTCCGCAAGAAAGCTCCAGAGTTGTTGCGTCACGCGAGGTGCTACAACGCCGTGAAAGACAAAGGTTTTGTTCCTGTTGGGTATAGCCCCATGAATTTCATTTATGGCGATGGCAACATCCACTCGACGATCATGGACATGGCTAAGTGGGACCACTATTTGTCAACGCTGGATCGCAAGACAATTTGTGACTCTCCCGCAAAAGGTAAGAAACCAGCAGTAAACGCCAGGAGCATTTTGTGGGAGCCCGCGAAACTGCTGCATCAAGAGCAACCCGAATATGGGGCGGGGTGGAACTTGCTTCGTAACAGATACAAGGACAACGTCAAAGAAAACGGTAGAAGAGTGATGAGAACCTTTGAAAGCCGTGCTGAATACCATCGCGGCGAGTGGTTGGCCTGGGAGAATTATATTGCGCGAGCTCAAAAGTGGATGTTGCCCGCAAAGGGGAAGCAAGTGGATCCGGAAACCTGGGAGAGTATGGGAATAGTTGTACTAACCAACAATACCGCCCCCGCAGTGCATCAAGAGTTCTATCCTTGCGCGTTGGCCAAACAGATCGCGCAACTCTATTGGGGCCATTTCACAGAAGACAACATCATAAACGGGGTCAACTGCGCGCTAGTATAGTAATCCTGTCCGCCTCATCGCTTCAGTATCGATTTGACTTCGGGGCGGCTCAAGCGCTCACCGCGCCAGGCGCAAGTACGTAAGCCATCGATCGCTGTCCAGGTCGTGTGGCAACGCGTGCGAATATTTTCCTCATCGGGATCACCCCAACTCCCATCCTCGTTTTGGCTCGCCAAAAGGTAATCAGTTCCCCTATCAATAAGCGGATGACTAGCAGGCAAACCAAACGCTCTTAACGAGTCAAGCAACTCTCCGAGCAATTCGGGGTCATGCTGCACGCAGGCTGCTTCAACATTCGCTTTCAGGTAAACAAACTCCTGAGGCAGCCAACGCGGTGACAGCGTATAGTTGTTGTAATCGTTCAAGGTGTAAACGGTGTGGGTGACCGCAAAGATCGCATCACGAACGACGTCTTTGTCTTCGTCTGAGCCAACCGGATATGGGCGCATCGTAGGTAGCCACTTCAATACATCTGAATAACTGGCGCCGAATTGGATGCCGCATCGCTCACCAACATAGGTGTTGGCCAATGCTTCCATCCAAACCCTATAACGACTCTGGGTTTCTAAACGCTTCCGGCATTGCCTGCAGAATGTTCGCCCGCGCTGACGCTTCAGGCCACAGTCGCACGGGTAAGACAGATCATTCGGAGGGGGCTCGCTGACAGGGTTGAAGCCGAGCAAGTCCTGAGCTGAAAACCGTTTGGCGGCAGTGCGTACTTGCGCGTTGAGGGTAGCATCCCCTAAACCCAGGCGGCGTAGCGCGTAGCTGACCAGGACAAAAGCGAGGACCAGATCCGGACCGGCGTCAGGCGGTAAAAGGGGATACGCACGGCCCCAGCGTTGGGCGAGTTTTTTGGCCCGCAACTTCGCCAGTTGCCGGAGGCTCGCATCGCGCGAGGTAGCGCCCACGAGCGCGAAGCAGCAGACCAACAAGCTCCCATAACTATCAAAGCCGTCCGCTGTGCTGGCGACACGATAGATGAAATCCAACCCCCGCTTGATTGATGTCTCGCCGCCGGCAATCTGATCTGGTGCTTTGGTCATTGTACAGTTCAAGTCGCCGCGAGATGTGGCAAGCCGTTCCGATTGATGCCGGCGCGATTCGTGGCGCACTCCTGAAATGGAACCAGGACTATTGAAGTTATTGACACCTCGAAAGAAAAACTATATACAGTGCCCTCAATTCAACACTGGTCCGATGCTAATGCTCCGGAATTTGGACCAGGTACAATCGCAACAGAAAGGAAAACTCAAAATGGCAGGATCACTTAAAGGCGGCGAGCCTAAGAAGAAGGCAAAAAAGAAAGCCGCTCCAAAGAAGAAGGCCGCGAAAAAGTAATAGCACAGCCTAAAGCCCAGGCAATTCCTCTACTTAAGACCGCGAAGGTGACAGTCCCCTGTTCATTTCTTCGCGGTCTTTAGTTTTGGCCGACGTCATCTCGAGTTTGCAGTAATGTTCACTGCGACAGTCCGATCTTCTGCAAGAGCTCAACCAGACGCGCGTCTTTGCGCAACTCCGCGAAGCGCGGGTCCATCTTAACTTCCGCGACGGGGAGATAGTGGTCCTCGGCAGCTTTTTGTAAGATCGCAACCGCCTGCTCTTTTTCACCGAGCAGCGCATACAGGTAAGCTGCTTCTTTTGGCAGAAACACATCTTGCTTTGCCGGGTGATTTAACTCATTTGATATCCTCAGCGCCGCATCTTTCTTACCAATCAGCGCGTATGCCTGTCCGAGTGCGTAAGTGACCTCACTATCTTCGGGGGCTGCCGCATGAGTCTTTTCGAGTTCGGCGGCCGCCTCCGGGTATTTCTGTTGCAGTTCATAGATCTGGGCAATGTAAGTCGA
>WNFR01001306.1_pt1 | contig 39024 bp, 40 predicted proteins | sample 5400221 | NCBI WGS metagenome assembly WNFR01 (sample SAMN13153357, study PRJNA577476) | soil metagenome | isolation source: 40 cm soil under Madrone tree | place: USA:California | collected 2016-06-14 | reverse complement strand
GGAATCCTCAACTCACCCGAAGCACAGCTCTTGGCCTACGCCACGTACTCTACCGGCAAGCACCGCAGCACTTCGGTTCACTTGTCCACCCTGTCACCCGGAGCGGTGCCCAAGCTGCTACTCCACGAAATCGAAGGGTGCTTTTTGCCTTTTTTTGTGCGCGGTCAACTGCTCGCTTACACGGATTTGGCCGCTCCGAACTTCCGCATAGTGCGTATCAAGATTACCGATGCCGGACCCGCGCACTGGCGTGACATCGTCCCCGAGTCTGACCGCCGCATTCAGCAGTTCGCCTTCGCTGGTGACCAGATTTTCGTCACTCGCGTTGATCACTTCTCTACCAAGATCGAAGGCTTCGGTCTTGATGGTAAGCAAACGGACGACATTCCGTTCCCGCGGAACGGAAGCGTTAGTCTGTTGAACCGGGCATACGCGACCGACAAGCTGTTCTACAGCTACGCCTCGATCTCCAAACCCTCCACGGTCTATTGCTACGATACACGGGAGGATGAGGTTTTCGTCTGGGACGAAGCGAATGTCTCTGTCGATCCTTCCGCGATTTCAGTTGAAGAGGTCACGTATAATTCCAAAGACGGGACTTCGATACCTCTTTTTCTCGCAGCTAGGAAAGACCTCTTCCATTCGGGTGCGTTGCCTACTTTCCTTACGGGCTACGGTGGTTTTGGAAGTTGTGTAACACCTCGATTCACCGCTCTCGCCACCTGCCTGATCGAACAGGGTTTCCTGTTTGCCGTTCCTGCCTTGCGAGGCGGCTCTGAACTCGGTGAGCGGTGGCATCTAGCAGCCAGACGTGACAAGCGCCAGAACTCCTTTGATGACTTCATCGCGGCCGCCGAGTGGCTTCTTTCCCAGGGCCGCACCGCACGAGACCGCATCGCCATCGGAGGTGGGTCAAACGCTGGCCTTCTCGTCGGTGCGGCGATTACACAGCGCCCTGACCTGTTCCGCGCCGCTATCTGCCTCGGGCCGCTGCTCGACATGACGAGATATCACCTCTTTGATTTTGCTGCTGTATGGGCCGATGAGTATGGGTCACCCGAAGATCACCAGGATTTCTACACTTTGTTGGCTTATTCGCCCTATCACCGGGTCGAGGATGGTGTTGCTTATCCTGCGGTGCTTCTCATCTCGGGTGACGCGGACACACGCTGCAACGCGATGCATGCTCGCAAAATGGCGGCACGTCTACAGGCCGCGAGCAGTTCGGCGTATCCCATTCTGCTTGATTACAAGTCGCCGTGGGGCCACATGCCGGTCCAGCCTCTTTCCGCCAAGATCGACGCTTTAACGGACAGGCTCGCCTTCGTCTGCCGCGAACTCGGAGTCCAGGTCCAGAATAGGAGGTCTTCCTGATGTTGTTCTTCAGAGCTCTGTTTGGATTATTTGTCTACGACATTGTGAATACCTTTCGTCCGTTCAAGATCCTTCACGCGACGGTAAAACGATGGAAGGTTGTCAACAAACCTGTCACCCCGGATACGATCGACCGCGTCTGCACGGCGGTCAACTACGCTTGCGTCTGGTATCCGAAAGAGGCTCTTTGCCTTCAGCGGTCATTTGTCACTACCTACCTCCTCAGGAATCAGGGAGTTCCTGCACAAATGGTCTTGGGAGCACAGAGACTGCCCTTCAAAGCCCACGCTTGGGTGGAAGTCAACGGGCGAGCAGTGAATGAAAGATCCGATGTTCAAGCGGTTTACGGTGTCTGGGAACGATGCTAGGGGAGAGACTCGAATGAGCGCACAAGCAGGCGCTTGGAATTTCGATGGCAAGCCGGTAGACGAGGCGTTTTTTGAAAAGCTCGGTTCGGCCATTGAGCAGTTTGGGCCCGATGCAGGACACGCTTATATCCACGGTTCGATTGGAATCTGGTATCGCGCGTTTCATACGACGCTGGAATCCCGCATCGAACGCCAACCACACGTCTCGGCTTGCGGAAACGTCATTACGTGGGACGGTCGCATCGACAATCGAGATGAATTGATTCCTCTGCTCTCGGAGGAGTTGGTGTCTGATCAGACTGATATCGCCATCGTCGTGGCTGCCTTCGAACGTTGGGGCACGGATTGCTTCCATCGCATCATCGGCGACTGGGCTGTCTCGATCTGGAGGCCCCTGCAGCGCGAGTTGCTCTTTGCCTGCGACTACATGGCCATCCGGCACATCTTCTACTATCCGCAGAAGGACCGCATCTGGTGGTCGACGGACCTCGCTCCGTTAGTGCTACTGTCGTGCGAGAAGGTCCATATCGACGATGATTACATCGCCGGCTACTTCGCCCACGATTCCGACGCTCACCTCACGCCATACCGCGAAATTCGCGAAGTTCCGCCGGGGCAGTTCGTCCGGATTCACGCCGGCAGGGTTTCGGTAGAGCGCTACTGGCGGTTCAGCCCCAAGTCCCGAATTCGCTACAAGACCGACGCCGAGTACGAAGAACATTTTCGGCATGTCTTTCGCCAAGCTGTCAGTCGTAGATTGCGCGCGGACACGCCGGTTCTCGCCGAGCTCAGCGGAGGGCTCGACTCTTCATCCATCGTTTGCATTGCGGATGACATCATCGCTAGGGAAGGAGGGCTAACGCCACGCCTCGACACTCTCTCGTTTTATGACACGAGGGAGCCTAACGGAGATGACTGGATATATTTCCCGAAGGTCGAAAAGCAGCGTGGAAGAGTTGGCGCTCACATTGACGCAAGTGCGTTTGGTGCCTCCGCCTCGTTCGGATACCCTGACTTCGCCCCTCTGCCGGGCTATCTGGGCGCTGGACGCAAAATCGAGGCGGAGCGCGCTGCCCTTGTGCGGGACAGCGGTTACCGAGTGGTTCTCTCGGGTCTCGGCGGTGACGAGTTCATGGGAGGCATCCCCAATCCCAGTGCGCACCTAGCGGATCTCATCGTGCGATTCAGGCTCGTCAGCCTAGCCAAACAGCTTATAGCTTGGAGCCTGGTCAAGCGGCGACCTTGGATACAACTCCTGTGGCAATCCTCAATCGATTTGTTGCCACCTTCGCTAGGCCAGCATCTGGCCCAGGAGGCTAAAGTCGAACACTGGATTCAAAGAGATTTCGCAAAGCGCACGAACCTTGCGCGCCGACGGTTGGGACCGACTGAAACGTTCCATATGTGGTTACCGAGTCGCCGCTCTTATGTCGCCGGACTATTGTTGATGGGCAATAAGACGGCTAAGTTGAAATCGTCGGTGTTGGCGCTTGAGGAAGCTCGGTATCCCTATCTTGATCAGAACCTTATAGAATTCATCCTCTCCATACCGGCCAGCCAGTTGCTGCGCCCAGGAGAAAGACGCTCGCTAATGCGCCGCTCGCTTGCTACCTTCGTGCCCCAGGAAATACTATCGCGTCGCACAAAGCAGTTTGGGGCACGCACACCTGCACTTGCGTTGGAAGCGAACTGGGAAGAACTGCGAACGGTGTTTGACTCGCCTCTTAGTTCACATTTGGGCTTCATCAACAAGCCTCGCTTCATCGAGAAATTGCAAGCAGCCAGGAACGGCACGGAACTCCATATTGGACGGATGCTAAGAACCGTATCCCTTGAGTTTTGGCTCCGTCATTTGAATGAACGTTGCCTGCTGGACGTTCCAATGGAGTCACTTCCCGCTTTAGGCGGAGAGCCATTGCATGCAAACGCATGACCTCAGACGGACAAAATCTTCGAGCACTCCCGCTAGCAGAGTGCTGGATTATCCTAAGAAAGGAGGACAAAACAAATGACATACACGAAGCCGTCAGTTAAGGTTCTCGGCAACGCCAGTGAGTTGATCGAGAATCCGACAGGCAAAGGCCCCAACTCCAAGGATGGTACGTCCGAGTCGACCGGCCCAGCCTACGACCTGGATGAGTAACCGAGGATAGGGATGTCAGTCTTGTGAAACAAGCAGATGTCTCTACATCGTCCTCCCGGCCGCCTCGGTGGCCGGGAGGACATTTAGTTACGTTCGGCACGCTCCCTGCGTAGCTTCCCAATGCCTCGCCATTTGGGCAATTATTGAAATTCGTAGCCCAATCGGACATGGTTAAGGGGTACCAGAGATTGCGGCGCGCCCACCCAGAAATCGGCCTAATGCCGATTGCGCAGTTCGCGCCACCGGGCGTACTGGCCGGCCTTCGATGGATCAGGATCCTCTTCGCCCTTGAGCCAGAAAGAAAACCAGTCAACATTTCCTTGAAGGGAAACCATTCGTTGCCAAGGCTCTTGCAGGAGGTGCTCGCCATCCTTGATGTATGTAAGTTCTACCGGTTTATGTAACAGCGAGAGTGCGGCAAACCACTCCCATTCAGTTAGGAGCGCATTCGGATTCTCCGCTAAAATTAGAAGGGGGCTCTCTACTTTATCAATCTTAAATCCAGGCGATCGTGATAGCCAGGATTGTAACCCGTCTCCAAAAGGGAGACCAGAATTGAGCTTCTCAAACTCCAAGGGCAGTGCTGTCGCGTAAGCTATGTACTGAAGGTAACCAGCATCTATGCCGTCTGTGACAGACGCTGCTGCAAAGTGGTATTTCGAGTGAGTAAGAGAATATTTTACGTGAAAACAGCTACGACTGAATCCGATTATTCCGACATGGTCGGGATCGATGAGATTTTTCTGGTTCAAGTAATCAATTGCGCCTTCGAATGATGCTGCTTCTCTTGGTGCCTCCTCAGGGGTATTAAAACTATCTATCTCGTAGGTTGTTTGCAGCACCATGAATCCTTTGCCGGCAAGAGGCTGGGCTGCAAATGCTGTCGAGTACGGTCCAGTTATCCAAAATCTATCCGCGAGGAATCCATGTGTCTGAATAACTAGAGGATATTTATGGCCTGGGATGTAATCCACGGGATAGTAGAGACCACCTTTGTTTTCACGGCCATCCGTACTCTTCCAGCTGAGTTCCTCGACCTTTGCAAACTTTAGATTCACGAATTGCGGGTTTAAGTCCAGGATCATCACTTTCCTGTTCGTACCTGGATCAACCGCAAAGATCTTCGGAGGCGTGTTCATGTCTTGTTCAAGCACAATCTCCGGCCGGCTTGATTCAGGCAACTTCTGGGACGCCTTCTGCCAGGACTGTCCCCGCCTCTTGAAGAAGATCTTCGGCATAGGCTCTCCACTTTGGTTTGACCTCCCAGTCTCAAATGCCAGCCCCTGCTGGGAACTATCCCATCCCAACAGCTTCAACTCTCCAGAGGCTATCTTGAGCATATCTCCAGCCGGAATATTAACTTCTACGGCGTAAATATTTGATAGTCGTTCCTTTCGCTCTCTTGGATCGGAGACATTCAGCGGGAGATGTACACCGGCAAGTATCACCGAGCGCCCATCAGGACTCCACACTGCTTCTGAGCCCCAAGCATCAAGGGGAGAATCTAAGAGAATTTCACTCTTGCAGGAGAGAGTGTCAATCAACTCATAGCGCCTGAGAGATGAGGACTGCCCTCGTTTTAGCTTCCGCTGTGTCTGCAAATGCCAAAGGGGATCTGAGTATTCGCTCCAATTACCTGGGATTTCATCCCTCACGAAGGTGGGGATCACCACATGCTTGCCATCTGAAGACAAAACAGGGTCATTAAAGGAGCAACCAATCGTGCCCCGGATAGATGCGCGCCGAAACTGATTATTTCCAGATTGCACGAATAATTCAGCATGCGCTTCTGCACTTCCAAATCGTCGGTCCAAAAGCAGATCCAACAATAATTCGGTTGAAACTACAAATCCCCGTTTCACACTCGTACCATCAAAAAAACTCTCGGCTGGGTCCTCAGCTGTGAACGCGATCATCTCTCCTTTAGGAGTGATGCTGTAAGAACAAAGATTTGTTGGATGGCTCGTGAGTTTCTTAAGGTCGTGCGTTTTTATGTTGAAAGTATAAAGCTGCTGCGTTTCTTCAAGGCTCTCGCCCAGAAACGCGATCGTCTGATTGTCACTCAGCCATTTAACATTCTTGATTGCCTCGCGCCTTGATGAGGACATTGTCAACACGACTTCTGGAGGAGATCCAAGTAACGCTTCGTCAGTTCTCGACAGTAGAATTGAATATTGGTTAGTGTTGTGGGTAAGGTCTCCTTTCATAAGAACAGTTACGAATTTCTTCTCGTCTGGGGAGAAATGAGCCACAAGCCCCCTGGATGGGAAGCCCCGAAAATACTCAGGCTCACCAAGCTGAGTCATTGTGATTGCATCGGTGACGCTGACCGGATGTGAGCTCGGCGGTGAGCTCCGACCTTGTGGGGGATTCTCGGCTTCGATTGGCCTCGCGGCGGCAACCGTCATGAGGCATGCACAAATCCAGACCAGGAAGCGCTTCAACTCCAGCCTCCTCGCAATGCCGAAACAGTTCTGTCGCACTCCATCACGCCTGCGGCTGAGAAGATGAGCGCTCTCAAAATGAGAGCTTCAGTGCGAACTGCACAGAGCGCGGCCCACCGAGCTGATAGAGAGGACTGAAGCCTCCGGCGCCAGAACTCCCAAAACCGTTGAGGCTCTGACTGAGCGCCTGGGTTGACACTCCAAACCCACCCAATGGGAGGCCCCCATATGGCTGTCCAAAATTGGGGTGGTTCAGAACATTGAACATTTCTGCTCGGAACTGCAATCTGATTGACTCGTGAAGAGGGAAATCCCGGTGGACTGCAAAGTCCCATTGTGTTGCGCCGAAACCTCTCAGAAAGTTTCTAGACAGTGTCCCTTGCCGTGCCGGACAGCCGCCGAACGGGCAGCCTGGACCAATTGGGGCAGACGGTGGATCGGTGAACGCAGCAGGATTAAACGCCTTCCCACCAGGATACTGCGAACCGTACAGGTAAAGTGGTTTTCCCGGGAGTAGATCGGGTCGAATATCTGCAATGATACCCCCGCTAAATTCGAAAAAATTGAAGTCAGAAATATCAACTGGCGCAGCAGACCGAGCCTGAATGATATTCTCGAGAGACCAACCACGCAGAACCGCGTTCGCAAAGGCATTGTTCTTGGGGGTCGAAATGTCGTATGTCACCCCAGCGGAGATTCCGTTTCGGATATCGAAGTCGGAAGGCCCCCGGTTTGAGTTTGCAACGTTCGAAGGAACGAGCACGTTGGAAGCAACCGAGATTGAACCAGCAGAACCGGTATCAATTGAATGCGACCACGTATAAGAAGCCAGTGCCTGGAGACCATGCGACAAACGCCGTTGGAATTGCAATTGCAGCGCCTGGTAATTGGAATCGCCTCCGTTGGCCACCAATTGCGCTTGTGCAAAATTCTGGTTGGGGGAAAGTATGAAGGCTGACTGCAGGAGACGTCTTCCCACAGAGCCGATGTAGGAAGCAGAAACAGTCTGCTGTCTGCCCAAACCTTGTTCCAGCGCGACATTCCACTCAAGCGTGTAAGGCAGCTCAAGATTTGGGTCGGTAGCAAAGAGCACTCCGGTACTCGCGTTGGGTGCGGTGATCGGAGGCGGCGCCGCCTTACTGGGACTCAACGGATAGGTGCCACCAAACGAAAGAGCTCTTCCCCCGAATGGGTAGTTTCCAGCACCAATCTGGTTGCCCGTTTCCGAACTGGCAAGGTCGTAAAAGACACCGAATCCTCCTCGAAGCACCGTTTGCCAGTCTTGACTCTGAGAGGCCTGATAAGCCACGCCGAAGCGAGGAGCCCAGTTTCCGTAAGTGGTTTTGTAGAGTGGCATCCCGGTCGCCGCCACAGCCAAGTTCGACAAATCATTCAGGTTAAAACCAGTCACCGCGACAAAACTAGGGCCATTGAGGGTCTGGGGAACGAAGTCAACGTCCCACCGAAGACCGTAAGTCACCGTAAGACGGCGGAAGATTCGCCAAGTGTCTTGCGCATAGATACCAAGATTGCGGAATAGGAATGTCGGGCCCACACCGGACGCTGTGGAACTCCTTGAAAGATTGCCATTCTCGGCGGACACCACGTTCCGAAAGAATGCGCCCTGTATGTATGCTTGGGGATCAAACAACGGTGTCAACCGGCGAAAGTCGATCCCCAACTTCAGGCTGTGCGAACCTCTTTGTACGGACAAACTGTCAACAAGATTGATTTGTCGCTGCAGGTTGTGTCCAAACTGCCCGACGTAAAATCCGCCTGACTGCAAGGAAAAAATTGAAAAGTTGAGAAGCCCATTTTGGGCCGTAAAGGCACTGGGAAACGGCAAGGAGGTCAGAGGAACAGCTCCCCCGAAGTTGTCAAGGGAATTGTGACTTAAGGCATTCGTCCGGCTATAGTTGAACCGCAGGTCGTTAACCATTGTCGGAGATATGGCCCAGGTTAAGCCTGCTGTCTCCGTCTGCGTTGTAATGCGCGTCTCCGAGAGCAAGCTTAAAGAACTTCCACCACCTCGCTGATTAAGAGTCGAGGGCGAGTAGTTGTATCGATCAAAAAGCGTCAGCTTCTTGTTCAACTTTTGGTCCACACGAATACTGTAGGCATCAAGCGAAGCGGGATTGGAATAACTGGCGTTGAACTGAGCGGCACCAGTAGGCTTTTGGCCAGATGACGGACAACTGGGATCACTTGCTGGATCACACGCCGCTAAGATCTCCGCACCATTCGGCAGCGGGTACGCATTCAGGAACGGTTGCATCGCTGGTATTGCATTTTGCCGAGCATTTGTTTGTCCTGGTCCGCCGCCGTCTGGTACGGTTGTCAGTGCAGTTTGTGGCAAACGCAGTCGAAGTCCCTCGTAGGAAAAGAAGAAAAAGGTCTTCGCTTTAGGAATCGGGCCGCTGAAAGTGCCACCGAAATCATTTTGTCGTTCTTGCGCTTTGGGCAGCGCTGGCGTGACTGCGGTATTGAACCAGTTATTCGCATCCAGAGCGTCATTTCGCAGATAATCAAAAACCGTACCGTGGAACTGATTGGTCCCTGAGCGCGTGACGATGGAAATCTGACCACCCGGCGTGCGCCCAAATTCCGGGGCGTACGTCGATGTTTGGATTCTGAATTCCTGCAATGCATCCACGGAAACGATGCTGTTGGTTCCACCCAGAGCGCTGAACGCGCCAAGCGAACCACCTAGCCCATTACCGGGGAAACCAGCTACGGAGACCCCGATTCCAATGTTGGCACTCACGCCGTCCACCATCCAGTAGTTGGAAGCGGCGCGCTGGCCGTTGACACTGAATTGGCCGTTGTCATTATAGTTGGTTGTCGTAAGGACGACACCGGGCGTGAGCTGGATCAGCGTCTGAAAGCTCCTGCCATTCATGGGCAGGTTTTCAGCAAATTGCCGATCCACGACCGTGCTCACTGCGGCCGATTCGGTGTCTATCAATGGTGCGCCACCTTCCACTGTTACAGTGTCAGAAACGGAACCCACCGGCAGAGCGAAGCCGATTGCCTTCGCATCTTGAACATAGAGAGAGATGTCAGGGTGGATGACCGTCTTAAATCCCGCCTTCGAAACTTGAATGTGGTATGTGCCAGGAGGGAGATCCGGCACAGAGTAAATTCCTTCGTTATTTGTCTCCGTTGAGTACCGAACGTGCGTCGCGTCATTGAAAACTTCTACCATCGCCCCAGTGATCGCTGCCCCGGATGTGTCTCGCACTTGGCCGTTCACAACAGCTGTCGGCGACTGAGCTTGAGAGCCTGCCGACATGCAGAACAAAACAAGAACGCACACACCAAGACGCTGCTTCACAGTAGGGTCCTTCTCTATATTGATTTTCTTTAGAGCGGGGATCTAAATAGTCTACGGAGCAAAGCAAGAAATCGAATCACGAAGTGAAGCCAATCTCCGAAAATACGCCGTTACAATTTGAATGGTTCGGAGAAGAAAAAGTTATCGCGGTTAAGGGTGATTTGGCTCTTCTTTCAAGTACGCGAACAACACTTGCTGACCCCGCGGCACGCGGCTCCCACCATTGGGCTCCACGGTGACGAACACCGCATTGATTTCCTCAAGGGCCTTCGGATCGTCAAATCGCAGGACCCAACGCTTGTTCGTCGAATTGTCTACGTACATCACACCGAGATTCAGTGCAGTATTCCGATCTGGACCGCGCAATCCCCATGCTTGAAACGCATTTGCGTTTTTTAGGCCTGGCTGCTGGTCAAGATCATAGGCGTAGAAAATCAAGGACTTCCCTTTGGTATAAAAAACTCTTCCGTACGGCTTCTTCTTCTTTCCATTACCACCGACGTCGTACACCTCAGCAATGTAAAGATCGCGCGCCGCAATTAGATCCCGGATGTCTCGGTCAGCGGCCAGCATACGCTGCTGCTCATCAATCGTTCCGTCCTTGTCCTTAACAAATTGCGACAACTGATGAATCTGATTTTCGAGACTTACGACCCGGAGAGCATCGTTTGTTCCCTCTTGCTGAAGGGCATCGAACTTCTTCTGCGCTGCGATCAAGACTGCTTGCTGATCTTCAAGCCTGCGAGCTAGATCGTCGCGCTGTGCGGAAATTCGCCGTGTCTGGTCTTGTGCTTCCTGGCTCGCGGAGCGCAAGCTGGCTTCCAGCGCATCGTTCTGCTTCTGTTGCTCTCTGAGTTGGGCTCTCAAAATGGAAATAACTGTTTCTCGTTGTGTCAGGTTTGTCTGGATCACCTCTCGCTCGCGCAGGAGCTTGTCAATTTGCGCTTGCAGTGATCCGTAGTCTTTCGGCGATTGCCGGCGGCTCTGAGATTGCTCGAGCCCGCGCTTCAAGCCAAGCCTGTAGATGGAGGTTCCAAAACCAATCATAACAAGCACCGAAACAGTTACGGCCGATGCGATCCGAAAATGCTTTCTTTCTATCCATTCTTTCAGAGTTTGCAAGTGAAGGTGACTCGTGTGCCGTGTCGGTTCTTCCCGCCGGGGAGAGGCGGCAATCTTTTGACCAATAGCTGCATACAGTCTTTTTTCGCCCTCCTCGAGAGACCATGGCAGACTGATGATGGCCGGATCTTCGACCACTTCATCCGCCATACCCGGGAGCCCTTGTCGCAAGAGTTCCTGGTATTGCTCCACTCGCAATCGACAGTCAGAGCAGTCTTCGATGTGACTTTCAAACGAGGTCTTTTCCTCTCCCGGCAACTCTCCGGTCAAATAGTCCAAACAAAGCCCATCGTTGAAGTGCTGCAACTTCATCGCCTCAGTTCCTTCGCTTCCCACTGCGCTTTCTGCTCTGCACCTTGGGACAACCCCTTTGTCCCTCCATTAAACACAATGCGTCTCAATCGTTCCATACCCCGATAGAAGTGATTCTTTGCATTCCCGTACGAATAGCCTAGCTCTTCTGCGACTTCCTGGAACGTGCATCCTTTGAAGTAGTAGAGCTTCAGAGTCAACTGTTGTTCTTTCGAGAGGCTCCTGAATGCTGCTTTCATCCGGGGAGTCCACACGATGAGCTCCGCGGGGTCCGCGTCTTGTGTAAGTTGTGGATGACCAGGAGGCACGTCCTCATCTCCATTTCCCTGCCCGTATCCGTGCCTGGTCCTTAGGTAGTCGCGCCAGTCGAAGCACTTGTGATATGTCAACTGTATGAGCCAAGACCGAGCAGTGCCCTTCGCCGGATCAAACGAACTGCATTTCCGATATAGACATAGAAAAACCTCGTGGACGAGGTCTTCAGCCTCGGAAGAGTCTCTTAGAATCCTTGAACATACCGAATATACCAGCTTGGCATAGCGTCGATATAATAGTCCGAGCGCCCCAACATCTTTTTTCTGCAGCCGACGTATCAGAACTTCGTCCGTATCCTCTATCAGCTGTTCTGTTCCACTCTCTTGCGTGAGACTCTCGACATAGTCGGATGTTTCACTGTGCGCTCCATTCCCATTACTCTTGGCAAGGATCCCGGGGAAGTAGCGAGCGGGGTAGGAGGAATTCACAATGCCTCCGACCCGCGTGGATTCTCATTTGTGATTCGACTACAAGCAACGGGGATGAAGCGAAACAGGGCCGACCAAGACTGCCGGTCGGTACAAGAACTTCCGTTGAGAGCTATAGGGAATCCAAGAGGATTTCTTTGATCTGTGCGACGCGCCCGGAAATACGCATCCACAATACGTAGGGCAAAATGGTCTGGAAACCGACCACCATGAAGCGCACAGAAGACCGCCCGCCCGCGCTGCCCACTGGAACTCAAAACCTTAATCCTCTCCACTCGTAGTCAGGGGTCCGGGGACGCAACCATTTGCCCTCTGAGCCGAGGGCCTCACACTTCGACCTACTTCCGACTAGGGCGGTGTATCCCTCGGAGTGTCCTCTTGTCAAGACTCTAGCGCCGACGCCACGTGCCAAGTCGTTAAAACCATACAGCTTACGAGGGAGCAGGCTTTCCGTTGTGTTAGTTCCATTCCTTAGTAATCGCAAATAGACCGATCTGGTACGATCCGCGTAGGGCTGACCAGCTAAAAATCCAAACAATCGTGAAGGGCTAGAAAAAGAACGGGCATGTGGGACGCGGACAAAGTGAAGTGCCCTTTCGGCAAGAAAAAAGCTTGCCAGGACGATGTTCCAATCCGGCGCTCTGGTCGGTTTTCCGTCCAGGCCGCTGCACGCCAGGACTCGCACGTAGGAGCCAGGCGCGCTTCTAGGTTCCACGCTGGTGGTCATCACATGGACCTCCGAGTGCGTACGCTCTTGCTGCCGGCTGTGTCTAGTGCTTCGCGCAATCTTCTCGCCTCAACGTCAGCCACTCGGCTGAGCCATTCTGAGGCATTCATGGATTGCGGATCGTAGGTCCCCGCTTGTCGGCCGATCGCCACCAAAATGCTAAGGACGGCTCTGCTCCGAAGCTCAGCGTCCGGGCCAAACCAGCGAACCGCTGACGCTTTCAAGTGATTGCCATAACCATCGTAAAGAGCAACCAGGGCACAGGCATCTTGCGGCCTTGTTGCCAGACGCAGGAGGGCATCGTGAGCCGGCTGCAACTGAGATGTTGGTCCATCGTGCTCTCTCCCTTTGTTCTTCGATCTCATGAGAAACTCGAGAGAACTTTCAGCGTGGGTTCGGATGACGACCTCCTGGGCGAATGCTAGATTTGAGTAAACGCTCTGTGGACCCGGCGAGCTGTAATTGTTGAAAGCTCCACTCGAGCAGCACCTCTCCAAGATTGCCAAGTGATCTTTTGTCGCGGGCGGCGACCTCCTCCAGCTGGTGCTTTCCACTCACCCATTACTCACCTTAATACGTCACGAAACGAGGGCAGACAACGTAAACACTGTGGGCCTACAATGAGTGCTTACATTGGATGGGTGTGGTCGAAGTATGTGGCTCAGTTGGAAGGAGCAACTGGCAGGGTTGCGGAGCTTCGTTTGTACCGCCAGAACTCATCGACGATGAAAAACGGGTTTATCCCAGCCGTTTGAAGCACGCCGAGTCTTCCCCCGCTCACTGAGTCCCGGCCTCGAGTCCGCGTGCGAGCCGCAGTTTTCCGCCAATGAAGCACTTCCCTGCTTCTCCGACCGTGCGCTATGGAAATTCACGGAGACCGTTAATGCCGTTGGAAGCGTTCAATTTACCCCTGCGCATCTTCTAAATCGGACTTCGACAGGTGCACGTCTCAGCCACTTCGCTCGTTTTCAAGTGTTCGACACAACCAAAGAGCTTACTAAAAGCGATTCTAAATATTTTTGGAATCCTTTCCTACTTTTGGTCGCCACGAATCGTGAACGGGAACTGCCACATTGAGATTCGCCCCGAATTGAATGTGGACTCAATACCGACTCGGCGAGCGTGCCTTCAACCGCTGAATAAGAATCAGCCTGTTTTTGGCGTCGTACGACTCCGTAACTCTGGTGGCAGCTAATTGGCAGTGTCAAGTGAGTTCGGACCGGCGAAGAACAGAGACTTACTTGGCTTCAAGCAACAGCGCGGGTGTCAGCGCTGGATTCTTTAGACACTTCCCGCAGACCTCCATCCTCCCGCCCCTTTCCCGTCGGTTTTACTCCGCACAGGGGGATCGCTGGCGTTCTGGGAACAGCTTCGTTGCCGCAGTCAAATTTTTTGGTGACAAAGTTCCAGAGCCGTCACCGCTGGAGGCGAAACTCGCGAGGAGATTAAATAGCAACTCTGTCGCTCATGATTCGCATGACACTTACGTGACACTCCGACCTTGTCACGAAGGGTGTTTCACTAGTAGTGGGAGCCAGAAAAAAGGCCTGAAAGTGCCGGTCTTTCGAAAGGGCGGAAAAATGCGTCCCGGCGTATGCGTTTAGCGCCGGACGCGATCAGGCCTTCCTGATAAGGCCGAGCTGTGTGAGAGCGGCTACACCGTCGTCCAGCCCGACCTCTTGAAGAATCTTGCCGTCTTTCAGCTTGAGCACAGTCGTGCCGGTGAAATGCATCTTCCGCCCCGTTGCCAACGGCAACGACCCCATAAGGAAATCGCTGAAGGCTGGACCCGTATGCGTGCCGCCACCTTCCCACTGTCCGACGACATAGTCGTCTTCGGCAATCAAGGGCGCCGTTCCCCAAAAATTGAGGTCCGGAAACGCCGCACGGAAACCCGCCATAAACGCCTTGATGTCCTCGCGGCCGTGGCGCGGCTTGTGCAACGAATACTTCAACAGCATGTCGGGGGAAGCAAGCGCGTCGACGATGGCCGGATTGTAAGTCTTGCCCCAAAATTCGGTGAACCATCGTCCTACAAGCGCCTTATTCTGGGATTCCGTTTCCGTGCTCGCCCGGGCATGGCGAGCAAGAAATCCCAATCCCGTGACAGCGAACAATCCAGCCCTGATTGCGCTTCTGCGATCGAGTGGTCTATTCATACTTAGGTTCCTCCGTGCATAAGCTATTTATGCGCAATCAGCTGCTGCGAATCTATCCGGTTTATGCGATCAAATCGTGCTTGTATCAGTGGCCCGATCTCAGCTCCGGCACGCCGCGACGGAAAAGCGGGCAGCTGATGGCCTGATCTCTAAATGAGGGCACCGTGGAGCGAGCAATAGGAAAGCGCTCATATACCCTCGCAAGCTTAACGAGGTGTAATGAGCGCTCGCTCTTCACGGCTCAGATATTTTTCCGGGCCCTCGCGAAGTGGCGTTTGCGTCACCAGTGAAGGTGCTCGTTTCGCCAATCGATGTCTTCAAGGCACAGCGAGCGGACTTATCCCCCGTCCCCCGTTCAGCGGGTTCCAGCTTCGAGCGGTCGAGCGAACCGCCGGTTTCCAACGCATGAAGCAGTTGCTTGCCACTCCGAGCCTGCGCTATAGGGAAATTTAGAGGGACCGCTGATGCGCCCGGAAGCGTTCGATTTTCTTCTGCGCATCCTCCAAATGCGCTTTCGACAAATGCACATAGCGCTCGGTTGTTCGCAAATCCGCATGCCCCATCAGCTTCGCCACGCTGAACACATCGATGCCCGCCTCGACCGCACGGGTGCCGTAGGTGTGCCGCAGATCGTAGAGGCGAAAAGGAGTTTCAATTCCGCTCTTTCGCAACGCCCGAAGATGCGCTGGCTCGAGCTCGGTCATTGGTCTGCTCCAGTCATAGCCGTTGCCTACCCGTCGAGGAAAGAGATACTCGTCTTTGGCTTTCGAAATCCGCCGCTTGAAAATGGGAAGCGCTCGTGAAGTGATCGGAACATCGCGAACCGCCCGGTCGGACTTCCCTTCCCTCACATGCACATGCGGTGCGGGCGGCCCTATGTGAACGTCTTCGCCGCGAAGGTGGAAGATTTCACCCGGCCGCAGTCCCATCTCGACCATGACCGTCCCAACCTCTCGAAGGACCGGCGTCGCTGCCTTCAAATATTTACACTCCTCGCCAAAGGAAAGCGTCCGTTCTCTTCCCTTTTCGTGCAAGAACTCAACTCGGCCGCCGAAGAAGGGACTCCTCTGGATCAGTTCCTCCTTCACAGCAATCCCAAGGATCTGCCGCAAACACGACAAATCGCGGTTGATCGTCGCGGGGCTGCGCTGTTGCTCGATGCGGGCTTCCTTGAAGGCGCGGATCAACTCGGGAGTGATCTCATCCAAGTATTTCCTGCCAAACGGCATTTCCAAATTCCGCACGCAGCTCAAATAGGCGCGGTGTGTGTTAGGCCGCCTTTCTACTTTGACCGTGTGCAGGAAACGATTCGAATAGTCCCGAAACAATGGGATGTGCTTTCTCGGGAGAATTCCCGCGCGCCGCTGCGCGAGTTCGGCTTTCCTCACGCACTCGACGCGCTCTGCTATCGTCTTGTTTCTGAGGTGGGTTGATTTCTGATACCGGCGCCCCTCGAAGTGGAAGTCGTAGTAGTAATACGGAGAGCCGGGCTGCTTGTAAATGGTCATGGGGGACTCCAGATTGTGAAGGCTTGAACGAACTGGCGAAGCGTTGGAACGTTTTGAGAACAACTGTGCAGATCATCTGATCGAGGCAGGTGAAGTTGAGGCTGGCCGCGGGAGTCAGCCGGGGCCCATTGTCTCACGGGCCCAAAGCGGCCTATCGGAATCGAACCGACACCTAAACCTTGGCAATTCTTGAAGCCAACGGAATATCAGCAACTTACAGGTATTTCAGGAGCCGTCAGTTGCGTCTAAGCCGCTCAGAAATGCATTGTTCCTTAGGTTGTTCCCACGTTGAAAGCGAGTGGGCACCCTTTCTTATTGGACCGGTAGCGGTTCAGGTGTAGCGGAAAAAACTATCTTGCCGGCTGATTTTTGATGTTAAACGTGATCGACAATTTGAGATCCAGGACCGACGTCCAATCGCTCGCATCGTTTGTTTGCGCTACTCTCCATCGGGATATTCGTTGAATGGTGGGGCAAAGTTCTCGTCAGAGAGACCAACTGATCTCGTTCTGCCCGCGGATTGGTCTTCCCACATCAGAAGCAATATGCGCACAATTGGGACTAACCAGAAGTAGATCGTAAACCAAAATATTGTCCCATTCTTGATGAGTCTTGAGGGAGCATCTGCACGGAGCAACTTTAACCCAGGAATTCAATTTGGCAAGGCAAGATCAATCGCTTGGTGCGAGAACCTCAGCATCGTTCTCGGTGTACGGACAGGTATCCGCACCATAACTTCTTCGTTAAGGAAATCGCCGATACATGGCGGACGAGGCGAGGCAAACCATAACGGATCGACGGTAGGTAAAGTCGTGAGTACCTCGATGCCGTAGCCGTAAGATATCAAGCACAGCGCCTCTTTAACCCCTGCCTCCAGCAGGGCAACCAGTCGCTCTTGATATCTGACGGCAATCGCATGATCGTCCACAAGAAGCACCATGATGGGCGAAGGTTCCTGATCAACCGCATATTTCAGAGTCAAACCGTCTGCAGCCAATCCGAGGCTGATCGGCTGCAAGCGTAGCCTCTCGGGAGAAATCATCTCAAGGCTTGGAGTAGCCATCAGGTCTTCAGGTTGCACACGGGAACCAAACAAGCAGAACCGAGCAATCTCAGAAATGGACCCATTCGCCCTCGGGACGCGATCTGCCACTGGCATCGGCGCAGCCAGATAATGACCCGAGAGAATTCCGGCGATCTGGACCCACTCGAATCCCACCAAGTTGTTGAGGCCGATCGGCCCCCCGCACTGGAGTGCTACACCAGCGAGAACCGCCATTGCCTCAGGTTCGTCGACGTGTCGGAAGCTAGCGGGCGCAACAATTTCCCCGGTTTCGTGGATACCACTTTTGCTAAATTTCTGGCGAAGAGCATCTTGAAGCGATGTCGGAGCTTCATTAAATTGGGGCAGGGTCGCGGCGGAATCTTCCGTGAGGAATCCTGCAAGAATGCGACCCTCCGCGGTTAGACGCCGGACTGGTGACTGGTTCGACATTGTTAATGTTCCTCGGTCACTCGCTGCAATGACCCCTGCACATAATCAGCACCACATAATAATAGGCAGCGCTGGCTAATCGCAATGCGGCGAATCTGGGCGCATTCCGGTGATCGCAAACTCATCGACAAAACGGTGCCCGCGTAACTTTTCGGATCGTCACCACGGCTTGCGATTCGGATCAGCATTGCCACTAAGTATGCCGCAGCGGCTACGCTAACGAAGGCATAACTCGCTACTTGACGGAACGCCATAATTCCGGGAGCGACGCCAGCAGCGCATGCCATCGGCGTCCGTGTCGCAAGATACGCCGCTTCATCCTGGCCGTACCAGCATCCGATGCAGCCGCCGGTCGTACGCATATAGATACCGGTCGAAAAGGTGCTTCCCGAGGTTGCCCCGTTCAGAAGCGTCGATGGCCAATCGCTGCCAACGATCAATCGTGTGCGCACCTGATCAACACCAACGACGACTGCCGCCCCTTCCTGCCTGAACTGCTCCGCTATGTCCGTAGTAACCCAAGATTCGTATGCCGATTGAACCCCTAGCGGCGTTATTGTGCAGGGGCTAAGTGCGTCGGCCGCGATCGCCGCCTTGGAAGTACCAACGGCTTGGAGGCCAACCCCAACTGCACGATTGAGGTTTGAAAGGTCGAAATTGTCCGGGTCTAGTACGTAGGCCGATGCGGCCTGGAAAAAGGAACTGCCCAATATCCTGCAAAAATTGCCTCCGATACCTCCAGCTGACACAATAAGGATTTTTTCGAGCGACGGCTTTCGTTCACGACTATCTTTCCACGGCGCTCCATCAACACACCCCGTGCCATTTGCAAGCAGCTGGCTGGAAACGACTTCGTCTGTCGTCACGGTGCCATTATCCAGTGCGAATGCGATTCGAGGCGGTCGCTCCTGTCGGCCAAAAGCGTCTGAGAATAGTCGAGCCGACACCATGCACGCCGCCATTGCGATCGCTGCGGGAGCGGCATCGAAATCGGTAGGACTCAATGACAAATCAGCTGCCGGCGATTCGTGCACAGCTGCCACCCAGCCGTGAGCGCTCACCGCGATCGTTTGCGCAGGCCTTGCCCCCAAGGGTAGCGTTCCTAGCCATATGGTCGCCGCGGCATCCGCAAGGTCGGTATCGTCGCCCCAAGAGCGCCACTCAACCCGCCCGAAAGGATCTGCAGACCTAAGCTCATTGGACAGCAACTGTTCCACAGTCACTCCGATGTTTCGTGACAAAAGCGACTGACACTGCCGGAATTCATTCGTGCTAACCAGGATAACCTCTGCAAATGCTCGGCCCATCCTGCGGATGATTGAAGCTGTCCAGAATAATGCTGTCTCTAGGCCGATCGATACTGAGGTGACATCGGGAGGCACAGCGATTGCGATGCGCCGGGGTGGTAACGCCGAAAGAGCATGCTCGAGTCCGCCCCTCGCGTCCCTTTCCGCATAAAACACGTCGGCATTCAACACTTGTTGGGGTATTACCGATCCCATCATGTAGTTGGGCCAGATCGCGGCATCCAAACATCCTGCACAATCTGGAACCTTTCGTCCGCCGCGATCTCGGTCCACAGACCACTTCCTTCGGATTCATACGCTCGCCAAGAGGGGTTCCGGACTGAGGACACCGAGGCAAAAAATGGAAATACGACCGATAGGAAGCCGCGGCGGTGGGATGCAGGCCAGCATTCGTCTGCTTCCGAATGGGGTTCGTCCGTTGGGTGGGTGTGAACCTGGGCGAGCAGCCACGCGTGATGTTCGGCACACCAAGCGGTGATGAGGCCCATTTGGCCTTCAATTAGCTGAAATTGTGCGTATGTCGACTCGATGCGTGGAAACGCGACGGTTGTAACAAGGGCGTGCGTACGCCCTTGCTCACCGCGGACTTCGACGCCGAGCCAGTAGCAAAGCATCTCGCGCCCGGCGGCATACGACAGACCAACAATCGTATTACGAAGAACGTTTTCAGGAATTAGGAGACGGTCGATTTTACCCGGAGGACGTTGGATATCAGCATCAGACACTATCTTGTCCCCAATCCGGCACCCTGCGGTAGATTGATGCGCGCGTTGCCGGCAGCCAGTATGAGTGCCTGCTGTTGGATCGGGCGCCAACGTGTCGGTGGTTCTGCGAGTTCCACAGCATCGCGAAGATGGGCAACGACTCGCTCCAGAGGCCACGCCCCGGGGACCCATCGGCGATCCCCGTGATAGAAAAAAAATGGCAACGTGCACTCCCGACACCAGAATGTTCTGAATAGGCCTTGAAACGTGAGAATAAAACTTCCATGTAGGCCTGGCATCGGTGACCAGGGCCAGAACCGCGGGTCCCCGTCGCTTGCTGTCCTCCAGCGCGCGCGCGGCAAATCCGGATTGATAAAACCAACCCAATACGGATCGACTGGATAGCGGCTCATGTCGATCCGGATTACGTACCGATAATCCTGTGGGTGCGTAACTCGAAGGCTCACATAGATTCGGTCTTGCTCGCGTTCAAAGGAAAGATTCGCCCATTGGTCGGAAGTGGCACGACGGGTTAAGGCTTCACACTGCGCATCGACGATAGATTGGTGATAGTCCGCAAACATGCATTGAACTCAGCATCCGCCTTGTTGAGTCCAGGCAAGGTTTAGCGTTAGGTCGGGCTCGTTTCCGGGTTGTTTCTTGGGATCGACGAGAGTTGACAGTTTCGTGCCATTGTCCAGGCGTGTTCCGGAATGTTCGATCCATGTGCTGCTCAGCGGAATCTGACCCTTGTCCTGTACGAGACGCTCATACCCAAATTGTCGCACGTCGTCCACTGTTTGATCTGATCGAAACGGGTGTGTTGTATTCCCGTCGATGGAGGTTATTAGCGCTCGCAGGGTTCCATGTGTCTCAGCCATGGTAGTTCCTTTCACATAAATAGCTGTCAACTATAACAGGAAGGTACTGCACTATCTATGGTCCCAGAAGATCCAGGCTGATAACTTTGCCCGCTCAGAAACTAAAACGTCTCGAAGGACCGGTGTCGCTACTTTTAAGTATCTTCGCTCCACGTCAAAGGAAAGCGTTCGTTCCCTTCTCATGTAAGAACTCCACTCGGCCGCCGAAGAATGGACTCTTGGCGTGCCTAGGATCTGCCGCAAACACGACAGATCGCGATTCACTGTCGCTGGGCTCATTGATTCTCAAGGCGTACTTCCTTAAACGTCTGAATCATCTCGGGTGTGATCTCATCCAGGTACTTGCCGCCAAAGGATGGTTCCAAATTCCGCACGCAGCTTAAGTAGTTGCGATGTGTGTTGCTTCGGCGTTCTACTTTGAGCGGTTCGGTCTCCTGGGTGAATGGCCCGGTTCCTTTGGCTTTTGCCGCCAAGGCCAACCTCACTTCACTGCGTTTCCCCATCCTCCATCAGCAACCGGTGCACTGGAATTCCCAACCCATCCGCAATCTTCTCCAACGTGTTTAGCGTCGGAACTGCTCGGCGCTCTAACGCTTGCGCTAGACCTTCAGGAACGAGACTTCATGTCCTTGTTCCCTGAGATCCTTGTACAGCTTCGCTAGCCCGCACCTTGCGAAAAAGGGCAGCTTCTCTTTGCCTTTACCCAACGAAACGAGACACAGGTTCCAGTCCCCCTGTCGCGGTCTTGCGGCGAGCCACTTTGTATCGAGACCTTTGTGGTGTTTCTTGATAATCGCTATGAGCTCGTCCCGGTAGCTTTGGTCTTGGCTGAACAACAATTCCGCTGTCCGGCGCACCTGTTCAAGAAGATGGCTCATTCCGCTCGATCGCGACGCGATTTTTGCAAAGAAAAGGGTCCGGCTGGCCAAATGCAGAACATCGCAGAACTCCAGCTGCGATTGCCCGCCACCATACCGCAAGTTTTTCGCATCGAAAGACGTAAATCCCTTACCGCCTCCGCAGCGGGCGTTGTACGCGCCTTCTCTTTCTTTTCCATCCCAGGCAGGCAAAACGGTTGCCGGCGCGGTAATCTTTGCCACTGCGCCATTTATTTTTTTCAAGAAGTCTAGGGAAACGCTGTACCAAATCCCCGAGGACAGGATGTATTGGCTGCCGTTGTGCGTCAGCTCATATCCGAAGCATTGGAACACGCTGTACTTCTTCATTTCTTCCTTGCCTTCGTCCAGAAGGTGCACCCACGTGCTTCTTGCCTCCGCGACCGTTGGCTCACGTTTTTCTTTTTTCAAAAGATTGATCCAACTATCGACGAGCAGGTACGGTGCGCTCGCGGGCGTTCTTGACAGCCGCCCAAACACGTAGGAGTCCACGCCAGAGGCCTCTTCTCTGAGATAGACTGGAGCAAACATCACAAGCGTTTTCTGTGCCTCGCCCGCCTTGAGTTCAGCGTCCATTTGTGCTTCGAGATTCTGGATGAGGGACTCGTCGATGACCACGGTCAGGTTGTCGATCTCGGGCCAGTGTTTTCGGTATGCGACGCTTTTCGCCAATGTGGCCGAACGATCCAAAACGTCGGGAAGCGTGGAAAAGTCGATATCCACTCGAAGGCTGGTCCCACCGCGAACCTTCTTTCCGAGGAGGCTTTGCTGCTTCGAAGGAACACCTTCTACGCTGGCTACCAAGTCTCGGTCGAACTGAACTCCGAACTCTTCGACTGACGAAGCCCGTGGCGCCCGTTCGCGCGCGATGTGCCACTTCGCAAACACCTGTTCGACATGAATCTCGACCAGATTGTCCGGCGGGATGGCGTTCAGAGCGACCCGTCTACCGAATTCCGGTTCCAGCCAGTCATCCTCTAGTTTTTGCCAAGCGTGCCCGAAGGTCAGGACGAATGTATTGCCGTTCCTCCGAACCAGCGCCAACGCCGCGGGCGACATGCCTACGGCAGACAGGACCGCGGGATTTTCCATGGCCGATTGAAGCGCAGAAACCCATTTAGGCTCGCCTGCGGTTGGCGGAAAGGAGAGCACGTAGCCGTCGAGCGGGGCAGAGAGCGGCAATCGGCTTTGACCCGCTCCCGCGAGTTCCTTCTCAAATGCAGGAACGCGATCCGAACGCAAAAGGAAAATTGTAAGGGGCAGCCTTTGGGCGGTCATCCCAAGCACCAAGACCCGCGAGAGACGTTTCCACTCGTTTCACCCTAACACGATCTTCTGCTATACGCCGCGCTAAGAACCCAATGAGTAACGATCCCCACCGGCTTGGGACTGCCCTAATTCCAAATCGCTGGCTGCTGCCAATTTTTCTCACGCAACGACTCTCGCCAGCCAAGGGCGACGGGCTTCGCCAACGACCGGCACCGCCTCGTCTAAAAACCTCGCGTTTCGGAGCGATTCGCCCCAAACTTTTTCCTTTTAGATAGCAAAAAAACGCTGCCGGCAGCTCGCGCAGGAAATGTGACAAAATAACTCCGGGATTTCGGAATGTCAGATGAAGCCACAGAGATACGGAAGCAGTTCACCGCCTATGCAGACGCGATAACCGCGTTTGCCACCGCACAACTCATCGGGCTTACGTTTCTCATGACTCATGGTGACTGCTTCACGAAAAATGTTCTTGGCGGGCTTTGGTATGCCATTTGTATCGGCGTCGTTGTCAATGTTGCTTATCTGATTCTCGTTGTCCTTTGCCACCGGGAAGCTGACAAGATCCCCATGGAGTCAGTCGCACTTGCCTCAGCCGTGCGCCGTCTTCGTGCATGGCGTTACGTAATCATAGCGACCGACCTGGTCGTCTCAGCTTTGCTACCACTTGCCATCAACTATGCTTGGCATCAGGGGCAGTTTTTCATCGATTGCAAAGGCTAGCAGCAAACTCGGCCATTGAGGGGGGAACAGATCCGAAATCGGCTAGTTTCCATGGTCCAGTGTTCACCAACAACTAATCACTACCCACTGCATTCGAGAGCTTTCTCTGAATCGCGCCAGCCCTCTCTTGAAATGTCTTGCCAACTGGACAAATACCTAGTCCCACGCCACCAGAAGCGCCTCGTCTTATACCTTCAGGCCTCTGGCCCCAAGCCTTGTGCCTGCTGTTCGCCACCACTTGCCACAGCACTCGTGCGACGACTTTCGCCACCCACGCCCCCGCATCTCTCCGAAGCCCGCTACAGGGTCCGCCGATACGCATTCGCCCACACGCAATAAGAACAACGTCTAGCAACCATTATGGCAGCGGAATGCTTATCAGTGCTTCCCTGAAGATCCTGAACTCAGGGTGCCTGGTTTCGATCCACGGCAGGTCAGCTTGTGCGGCTGCATTCCTTAGATCCTCGGGGTGAAACTTTGCAACCCTCCCACTGACCCACGATTCAACATTCGGGTTCGCGATAACCAGCCAGTGGTCGAACCCGCCAAGCGAACGCTCTAACATTCTCCGCGTCGCATCCGCTCTTCCGTCAGAGTCGGCAACAACAATCACTGAATCAGGAGGAAACTGAGGTTCTACTGCTTGGACTACTCGGGGGATGACAACTTTTCCATTCGCAACAACGATGTCTAGTCTTCGCGAGATTGAGTTCATACGTAGCACACGCGCGGCTAGCTCGGCGAGAACAATTCTGTCTTGCTCTCCTTCGCAGACGATGCACTGAGGCGTATACAGATAACTCATTGCCCTTTCGTGCCTTCTCCAGAATTCAATGTCACCACTGGCGCCACAACAAGCGGTCGATATTCGTGGTACGGTACGCCATACTCCGAAGCGACTCGCAGTTTTGCACTCAATACACGCTTGAACCCGACGGCATCATCGAAACAAGCGTCGATATCACTCGCACCAAATAAGATGATTTTCAGCGCCTTACCCTTTAGAAGGCTATCTGCGGCGCCCCGCGGATAACCGGACATCGAAATGAATACGCCAAGCGTACCGGAAAGTTTCCGCTCGACCTTTGCGTGAAATGCATCGAGTTCCTTCAGCGCGATAGGTTTGACATGCCATTTAGCCTCCAGCAAGAAATAACGTTGATCGCACTCGAAGGCTCCGTCGATTTGCTCACTTTTCGCTCTGAAACTTGTTCGAGGCGATAGGCTGTTGGCCGCAAGGAGATAGTAAATCGCACGCTCGAAGTGTAAGCCGCGAGTCCGATACCAACTCGCACTGGCCTTCGCCGGTGGGGTCTTGGCATTCACGAACCACTCGCGGAAATTATTTTGGTTCGGCGGCTCAGGCATCGGGCCTTTGTGCGACCAAGATCTTTTGCATTAGCACCGCAGATGAAAAGCACTATTGGGAGATCCTAAAAAGTGCACGAGTCCCAGTTCTTCATCAGCTTCGAGAAATCGCTCAGTGCCCAACCCATCACTATTGTTAGAGAAGTGGGCTTTCGATCCGCCACCCGTTCATCCGCATGTCAAAAGGTCCGCGGCAAAATCTGTGCGAACTCCCAGGAAAAACTGGACACGTCAGATGCAGCCGCTCGCTCATTCCCGGCAAGATGATTGCGTTTGAAGTTATAATCCAGATTTGAACCGTTGTGAAGATCGGATGTTTCCAAGAAATGAGATAGTACGAGCATCCTGCTGCCGAGATACTGAAGCGTACTGCGAGACACTAGTTGAGCTGAATGTCGTGGATTTGGGTTGTCTACGGTACTCTGCCAGCGGCGCTCCTTCCTCGCGCCGGTTTAAGTGAGTCCCGAAGATGAGGCGTTGAGCCCTGGGCCGAGCGTTGCTAAGTAGGCTCTAAAGACAGTAGTTTCGGACAATGCGCGGAACCGAACCATGCGCTTCCACGCGAGGAGAGCGATACTGCTTAGGATCACGACGAAAATAAACAAAGCAAATACAGACCTGTGCACAGGGCGAATATCGTAGAAGGCAATTCGAATTGCAGGAATCAGCGCCAGCGCCGACAGAACGACAAGAGAACGGCACAAGTCCGACGTTGCCACAAAAATGTCCCGCCGACTGAAGCTGTCTTTCAATTTCGTCAAACAATAATCGAACGCAGTATCGACCGATAAGATCTCTTGCCCAAAGTCTTTCTTGATTGCACCTCGAACGACCTGCCCCTCGGAGCTCTCCCAAAACCTGTCCCGCGCCTGCCGGAAATACCTCCTTCCCTTCACTGCTTTTATTGACAGATCACCTAGCTCTTGGGCGATATGGCCCATGCCGAAAGCCAACACGAAGAGGAGCGTTAAACTTGTTCCACTGATCAGGTTTATACTCGCAACAAACGGGTGCCAACCTTTTAACAGAATCCATCCTTCACAGATTGCAAGTAGGCCCGGCAAGATGATCCCGAGAAAATCGTAAACTTCGATCTTCAATTTTGAGAAATCCACACTGTCCTCTTGTTTCCCAATGGCTCCCCGAAAATCAGCTCGGGATCAACGTCGTCGTGAGTCCCGCGGTTCCGGGTTGCGTGAGAAGCGAAACTCCGCCCTCCATGTTCGTTGAAAAGACCTGCCTCGCCACGCCCTTGTACACCTTTACCGCAACTGGATCGGGATGGCCGTATTGATTGTTCACGCCGGCGCTGATTAAGACAGTATGAGGATCAATGTGGAGTAGGGATGGAACATGCACGGCGTTTTTCGAACCATGATGTGCTGCCGCCAGGACGTGAGCCTTAAGCGCCGCCCCAAAGAATCCGTCAATGCGTCCCCAGCGATCACTCTCAGTGTCGCCCGTTATCAGATAAGAGAATCCTCCCCATCCCAGACCCGTAAGCTTTAGAACGATACTCGAGTTATTCGAGGAGCTCATATCATCGATATGAGGCGAAAAGAGTTCAAAATCGAAATTTGTGGACAATCCCGGAAGTTTACGGCTAGTGAGTTGGTCCAGTCTGACAGATACACGCTTCAGCGGGTTTGCCGAATTGCGCCGTGCTTTTTCCTGTTCATCGATGAGCCAAAATACCGACTTCGCCTCGTCCGTATTTTTGTAGTATTGCGGATAGAGAACCCAATCCGGTCTGTATTTCTGCAAAACGATTGCTGCTCCGATCACATCACAGTGATCATCGTCGAAGCCTGTAAGGACGAATCCTTTAACGTTATGGTCCTTCAGCGAAGTCGAAAACATTTCCTTCACAAACGCAACAGTATCGTCGTCGCAAGAGGGGATACGGGAATCGATAATTATTGCCTCCTTGTTGTGCCTGACGATTGCGAGGGAACCCTGACCGACGTTGACAGTAACGATGTTCATGACACTAACCCTTCTTCCGACGATAAATTTCGCGATTCATATCTCTTTCTAAGTGTAGGACTGCCTGCCGCGCGGACGAGAAACTTTGCTGTCTGTACCTTTCTACAACGTCAGCGCCAGCCCCCTTGTGATCCTTAACGGTAATCGCATATGCTTCTTCACCTTGGTCGGGTCGCTCAATCGCCAACACTTCGGCGTTGGAGCCGTCGATAAGGGCGATTCTCCCTTTCCAATAGATGGACCCTAGGCTCTTGGAGAGGACCGGCCTCAGAGAAGGGAAAAACTCAGAGAAAAAGTGTTGGTCTTTTGCGCGCTCCACACTGCCATTCCGCGCGATCGGTACTGAGAGCGAGGAGCTGTCGGTGTCAAAAACGACCTTTCCGCTGCCACACTGTACGCGCGACTGGTCGAGCACGAGAATTTGTGCTTCTGGAATTTCATGAACCCTATTGTCGTTCCGAAAAACGATGAAATGCTTAACTTCATATCTCCTGTTTTCGTGCGGAGTTTTCTTGACCACTAGTAGCGCGAATAGAAAGTCTGTGTTGTGCTTATCGTGATTCACGACTCGCTGATACGTGGCTTTATCGCCAGAACTTAGCGTCTGCAGCCCGTTAGGGTGGTGCGAATGCCAGTTTCCGAGATGTTCCACGTTGGGATGTTCTTTTTCGACCTCCCGAAAGATATTTTCTTGATATTCCCCGTCCTGAAAAAAGCTCGTCGCGCTCCTTTGCGCGTGCGGTCCTGGGCCAATGACGCCTAGTACGTCGATCTGATATTCCTTCCGATGTTCGCTGTAGGTTCCAATGATCCTTCCACCAGTTTCATCGGCCGGAAATCTGTCACACTCGTCGAATATTGCTTCGAGTGCTTTGATCGGAATGGATATGGTGACATTTGGGACTTTCGATCTAAACATTGGCAACGCTCCTAACTGAACAAACGGCGCAACCTTCTTGTGCGTCCAAGTTGATTCTCTGGAGTTGAAAATGCTTCTTGAATGGATGGACCGGCCTGTTTCCCCATACCACGTAGTTCTCGTCTATCAACTCTAGGTACTTCGGTCGCTCGGCCATCCTCCGAGCGACAGCATCCAAAACAAATCGCGAGTGAAACGAGGTGATGAAGGCGATATCGATTGCGAGGCCCGGAGAATCCTTTATCTCTGAAATCTCCATTCCGTACATTTTGTCGCGTTCTTCTTCCGAGACGAGGTCTATCTCCCTAATGCCCTCTCTATAGCTTGTCCGCTGCAGAAAAGATTCGAGGCAGGCCAAGCAGCCGCCCAACTGCGGTCTGTAGCTGAAGACTTCCCCGCCAATCCCGCGCGTGAAGACCTTCCCCACGACAAACGGAGTATGCGTCTGAACGCAAATCCCATTCAGTTTGTAGCGAGAGGCGTCATTGTCGGTTGCGAGAACGACAACATCCGACTGTTTAATCACATCCTCGATGCCCGGGAAGCTCATAATGTCCGCTTCAACTGTTGTGATGTTTGCGGCGGGATTTCTGTCCTGCAAAAGTTCGGCGACGGCCTCGACTTTCCTTCTTCCTACAAAACGCCTTCCACAAACATGCCTGATTACATTCTCAGGGCCTAGCACATCACAATCTAGGAGCGTGAAATTGCGGAATCCAGACATGACGAGTTGCAGCGCCACACTCCCACCACCTGACCCGCAACCCGCTATGAGCACTCTGACGGGAGCCAGCAGCTCGATATCGAATAGTGACTGGATTCTCTCGAAAGTTCGGTCTTCCGTCATCATGCCGTCCCCGTTGCGGGCCACTCGCCCACCTCACGCCATTTGGCGTATTGTTTGAGCCATTTTCTTGCGAGCCCAAGAACATGAATTACATCGTGACTCTTCGCGTTCCAGGTTGCTGTTGCACCGTAAATTGATAGCGAGCCATCCTGCCATCGCCTTGGAGTGTTTGGAGGCAGCGTGTCAACGTATATGCGAGGCACGGCACTCGGATATCCATGTGGCAGAACTATCCGAAGGGTTACGCTTTCACCGGCAGCGCTTTCGTGGCATTTAATTTCTAGTTCCTTGTGCTGGTTGATTTCCAGTTTGTAGGTTTCCTTCTTCTCCCGGAGCCTGTCCAATTCCTGGGCTATGCGATCCGGCGCTACGTCCGGTAAGAGGAATGAGACAGGCACAAGACATGCCTTCGGTTGCCCGTTCCTCTCGATGACAAATACTTCCCCGTCTCGCGCCACTCGATCCAGCACCTCGCCTGGCGAGCTCCTCAGCTGCATCATCTTCAAGGTCTTGAAATCTATTTTAGAGTTTGAGTTCAAGTGAGCCTCTGACTAATGTTGTAGTGAAGCGCCCGGCCATCGACCCTTGATCTTCCAGACCTCGTACTTGCTTAACCATTTCGCAGCACGCCAAATCACGAAAGCGAGATTGTGGGCGCCAGGATTCCACATGGAGGGATGCAGGTAGCAAATATGACCGGTCTGATAGCGATGTGGAGCGTTGGTTATGGCCGGCGCTTCGACAAAGACGCGCGGCATCTCGTTAGGGTAGTTTTCGGTGAATCGCACGGAAACGACATAGGTCTTATTTTGTATCGTCTGAAGCGCCGTCTTTGCGTAGACCTTCCCATCGTTTGTTGGATAAAGTTGCACTGATGCGAAGGTTCGCTGTGCCTCGGCCAGTTCTCGCTGTATGCGGTTAATGTCCATGCCGCATGTCTCCGTACTCTCCCCCTAAGTCTTCTTTCATCGTCAGCGGTTTCTTTGTTCCGACTTCAGCGGGGCTTGCTTGGCCGGCCTCCCTGATTTCGCCGTTGGGCAGGATCTGAATCGGGGTCTCTTCTTCACTGTTCAGGACTGCTTCCAGTTCCTCTAGCGAAAGCTTTTTGCTCATCAGTTGGCCTCCTTGCGATTGCACTATATCAGTCAATTGTAGTAGTATAGTACAATCGGCAGGCAGTCGTCAAACTGTGATGTGCTTCTCAGCGCGACGCACGCGGAGCACAGCGATTGGACCGGGAGATTTGGCCATGAATTCAGTACCAATATCCTCGATGTCTTCAGATCCGTGTCGAGTTCTTTCTCTCGACGGCGGCGGTGCGAAGGGTTTCTATACTCTTGGCGTGCTCAATCAGGTTGAAGCAATGCTTGGCGGCAAACCGCTCTGCGAACATTTCAATCTGATTTTTGGAACAAGTACGGGAGCCATAATTGCTGCTCTACTGTCGCTGGGACATCCAGTCTCATCAATCCTTGAGCTTTACAGGAAGCACGTGCCCACTATTACAGGCAAGCTTACTACTCGTGGGAGAACCAACGCGCTTGGTGCACTTGTGGAGCAAGTGTTCGGCACGGCTGACTTCACTCAGGTCAAGACCGGCGTTGGCATAGTCGCAACACACTGGCTTCAAGAAAAGCCCATGATTTTCAAGAGCGATGTTGCGCAGGCTCACGGGAGCAAGGCGACATTTACTCCGGGTTTCGGTCGCACGATTGCAGAGGCGGTTCGGGCTTCTTGTTCTGCATTTCCATATTTCAAGCGAGTGAAGCTCAAGACATCCCAAGGCGCAGATGTCGAACTGTTCGATGGCGGGTACTGCGCTAACAATCCGGCCTTGTACGCAATTGCGGATGCCGTGACGGCATTTCAAAAGAGTCATGCCGACGTTCGGCTGTTGAGCATCGGGGTTGGCGAATACCCCGAGCCTAGGAGATGGATCAATCCAAAGCACTTTGTCACTTTGCTGGAGAAAATATTTCTGGGCTTCACATCGTTAGAGCTTCTGCAAAAGACTCTGGATGTGAATACAACATCAATGGAGCAGTTACGCTCGGTCCTTTTCAAGGACATCCAAACAGTTCGTATTAACGAAGCTTTTACGCAGCCAGAGATGGCCACTCACCTATTGGAGTCCAACCTTGAAAAGCTGAACCTCCTCTACCAACGGGGCAGTGAATCGTTCGGTGCGCACGAAGCTGCGCTGAAAGCGCTCTTCGCCTAACACGGAGCGCAATGTTTTATGGCCATTCCCGAAGCACAACTCGAAACGTGGTCGCACCAGGGATCGGTTCAGCAATCGCGCGACACATATGCCACGGTCAAACGCTCTCTTGAAGCCAACGACACGAAGTATGCGGACAAATCGTTCGACGTGTTCCTGCAAGGGTCGTACGGCAACGATACGAACGTCTACGCCGAAAGCGATGTAGATGTGGTGATCCGGACAGATTCGATTTATTACTACGATACCTCAGCGCTGAATCCGCAAGAATTGCAGATCTTTCACGCTTCCTTTACGGCTGCTACATATACGTATGGGGACTACAAAAACCAAGTCGTGCAAGGACTCCTGAAAAGTTTTGGACAAAATTTCGTAAAAACGGGCGAGAAGGCCGTAAAAATTCAGGCGAACGGCAATCGACGCAGTTCCGATGTCGTGGTCGCAACGGAATTTCGCAGGTATTATTCGGGGCCACTAGGGCCACTGTACGTGCCGGGAATCTGTTTGTTTACTCCGGCAGGAAAACGGATCTCCAACTACCCGAAGCAGCACTCGGCTAATCTCACCGCGAAACATCAAGTTACTTTTCAGTGGTTCAAACCAATGGTCCGGATTTTGAAGAATATGCGAACCAGGTTAATCGACGGTGGCGTCCTCGCCGCCGGAAGCGCCCCATCGTATTTCATCGAAGGACTTCTCTACAACGCCCAAACGACAAGTTCGGTACCTCGTATGAAGATACTTTTGTGGCACCTGTGAACTGGATTCTTACAGCCGATCGGACCCAATTCGTTACTCCGAGCGGACAACATTATCTTTCCCGAGACGGCGCGCCAGAGTGCTGGCCATGCGCTAATTGCAATTGCTTTCTTGACGCGGTCGCCAAGCTCTGGAACGACTGGTCTTAACGGTTTCCGCGCAGGGCGAGAGCCATCTTCGTAGCAGGTACTGTTTGTAAAAGCGAACTACTGACCGACATCGTTTTTAGGAGAGTTTATGGCTACCAACCGACTAGCAAAGTTGCGAGCACGACGCACTGATCCACTAATCAAGGCAGCTGCATTGCGCGAAGCCTACGATAGCATGTCTGAAGAGGAGCCCGTCAAATATGCGGTTGGAGCGATGCAACCAATTGACAAGGGGTATACGAGCAAGACGTTCGAAGAAGGGGATCGAGTCAAAGCGCAGTTAGCAAAGGCCCTGAACCAGCCTGCAGAAGCCGCGGAATTCGAATACCAGGGTTCAGTCACAAACGATACCCACATCAAAGTTCACAGCGATATAGATTTGTTGGTATTGCATACATATTTTTGGACAGTCCAGCCACCGGGTACACCGAACAACCCTTATCAAGGCGACGTTCTAGCTGACCTTCGCAATCTGCGTGCCGCATCTGCCAAGGCACTCAAGTCAGCGTATCCTGAAGTGACTGTCGATGACGCTCCTGGTAGATCTATTGCGCTGGAGGGTGGATCTCTTCGCAGGAAAATCGATGTTGTCATTTCGAACTGGTGGAACACGGTTGAGTACCAAACGTCGGGGGTAGCCTTTCAACGCGGCGTGCTGGTGTTCGACTCAAAAGCTAACATCCGCATCGAAAATCGCCCGTTCTTGCATAATGCGAAAATCGACCAAAGGGACCGGCTCCTAAACGGGAATGTGCGGAAAGTGGCGAGACTGCTGAAATCCTTGAAATATGACGCCGACACAAAGGTCAATATGTCCAGCTACGACATCACGTCTATCGCATACCGCATGCCAGACGATCTGATGCGCCCAGGGCACGGTGCCGAGTTGCTGCTCGTTGAGAACACGCGAGGTTTTTTGCGCTTGTTGCTGGACGACAGCGCCCGCCGGGAGTCCTTAAAAGTCCCAAACGAAATGCGGCCCATATTCAGTTCTGAGGGCGCTTCGGTTGAAGGATTGAATCAACTGTATAAGGAGACTCAAGATCTCGCAGATGATATCAGAAAGGGACTTAGTCGATCTTTTCGTAAGTTAGCGGAGGCACGGGTCTCCTATTGAACCGGATCGTCATTTATTCCGCGTTGAGCGAGGAATTCCATTTTCTAGCGACGACTGTTTCGATTGTACGGACGCGCCGTGGTTCGAGGGGAGTGTACTGTGGACTGCGGCTTCCGGGTCGGGGAAAAGTCCCGTACCTCAGGGGTGTTAGGACTCCAACTTCGCTAAAATAATTCTCCCTTTTGCAAGCTCTGCTGTGCCCGTTGAATACTAATCTTTTCCCCATGAACGGCGCGGTTGAGGGTGTCCGAAAGAATCATAATGTTGTGCAACAGCTCGGTGGAAATCAAGTCATTACCGTGTAAGTTTGTCGCCAGCATTCCTATGCCCTCGCGCTCCCATTCGAGCCCATTTGCTTTTGCCATTTGCGCTAGCGTTTTTTCGAGCCAAATTCGCAAGGTTAGGAAATCCAGCAAAGGCAATTCTGCGGCTAGGTCCTCGGCAGTCGGGAGTTCCGACTGCAGTTGTTCCGGCAATGATTGCGTCAAGTGGTATTTAGCGACGCCCATTGGCTTGCTCATATCACGCAAAGCATACTCCACGACTAGCCTGTTGTGTTCTTTACAAAGAATGAGGCCCAGACTTGGTTGGTCTTCAGACTGCCGAAGGAGATCGCCCACGGCGGACAAATAAAAATTCATTTTGCCGGAGAATTCCGGTTTGACTTCTTCGATCTTCAGATCGATCACGACGTAGCAGCGCAATCTCAGATGGTAGAAAAGCAAATCGAGAAAGAAGTCTTGGTCGCCGATTTCGAGGTGATACTGACTTCCAACGAACGCGAAACCCTTTCCAAGCTCCAACATGAAATCGCGAACGTGCTCGATCAAACTTCGCTCCAAGTCCCGCTCTCGCGCCTCCGGTCCTAAGGTGAGGAAGTCAAAATTGTATGGGTCCTTTATCAGCTGCTGGGCAAGATCACATTGTGGGGTAGGGAGGGTTTTATCAAAATTGGTGAGTGCATGCCCTGTCGATCAAAGTGACCGAGACCAATCGATCTTCCCGGTCTGCGCCGCGAACTTCCCGGCTTCCCGATGGAGCTGCGAGGAGAAGCGGAACAGGCCATTCGTCACCCTCTTTGGCGCTTGGATGATCTGTAACGCGTGCTATGCTTTCGCGGGGCTAGTTTCACAGCCAGAAATGCCACGGGAATCAGGACCAGATCCGTTTAATTTTTTTTGCTTGACACGTGCGACATGATGTCGCATATTTGAATGAAGAGATACTCGATTTCCGCAGCGGCGCGGCTATTAGGAGTTCATCGAGCAACCTTGCACAGATGGATCGGCGAAGGAGTCGTTCCGGAACCAATTGCTGAAGAAATCGCGGGCTCGCGGCTACGGTACTGGACAGAGGATGGTCTGATCAAATTGAAGAAATACAAGGCTGACCATTACCGTAAAAAGCCTCGCAAGAAAAAGAAGTAGAGCAACGAGAAGCTAGGTTGACGAAGCGGGACGCGTTGGTGCTTGAACACCGACGCGCCCCTGACCACAGTCGCACATATGAGGTGCAACGATGGCTGCAGAAGAAGTTATCCATTTCCCATTTGGGGCGCAACTTCCCCTACACTTTCATCCCGCGGCCCTATTCCCACCTGAGCCGGTTGCTGAACCTCCTCCAATAGCTAAAAAACAGAACGCAGGTTTGCTCCTATAGTCAAACACAAGCTATACGACGATTAGGCGCCCGAAACTGGAGAAGCAATGCCGAAGGCTGACGTATATACAGAAATTTATCTGTGGAATCTGAACATCGACCGCTTGATTCGTGTCCTGCAGCGTTTGGAACCGCATTCCATCCGTTCGCAATGTGAGCTGAAAGCATACGCAATCCGGCTCGAAGAGATCCGTGCTGGAGTGAATGCCGATTTCGCTGAGGTGATGGTGGCGCGGGAACGCGCCGGTGAATTTCGATTCTGGACTTGGCGAACTGCTTTAGAACAGCAGACCAAGCTTCCCAACTGAACTAATTCTTCCTCTCCCAGTTGGGAAAGTCACGAAACTGCCGTGTCCACGCTACAGACGATGCGTGGTTTCAATGCACCCATCATATGAATCGTCGACACACACTGTGTTGGTTGCACAAGGTAATCAAGGGATTCTGGAATGGGCGAATGGAAGGCGTGTTTTACTCTGCGGATTAGGCCGAATCTCCGGCTTGAGTTAGAGCAATTTGCGGCGCGGGAACAACGCTCGCTCGGAAATATCGGTGCAGTCCTTTTGGAGTGGAGCTTCCAGCAACTCAAAGCTGCTGGCTCGATCGACCGCTTGCTGAGATACGGAATTCGAGACTCTACCCCTCGGCAGAAGCGGAGCTGAATCAAACGGACTGTCATCGGAGGTGTTCGGCCGTGGAAACGCTTCATGGCCACTCCTCAACCTCTGGGCTCCGCACACGCTGCAAGTCCTAAGTCAGGCCGGTAGGTTATGGTTCCAGCGCTCTCGCCACCGGCGCGGAACCAGCAAGGTGCTTCTCCAGCCGGCTAGCCGCCTCGTGTAGGTCACGCTCGGCAACAATATTGTACCGATCGAAAACAGACCGCGTCTTATGACCGGAAATCGCCATCGCCACCCGCTCTGGAACGCCGGCCCGTACCAAGTTCCGCACAGCACTGCGTCGGAGATCGTGAAATAGCCTTCCTGACACGCCGGCCCGTTTGCAGGCCGACCTCCACGCTCTCTGGAAATTACCGATCCGCTGCCCTTTCCTATGGAACACGTAATCGCATTCCGGGAAGCGGGAGTCGCGGGCGGCTTTTTGTATTTTGACTGTTTCGAGCAGTTCGCCTGTGATGGGAATCGTTCGAGGCTGGTCATTCTTTGTGCTTCCAGCTTCGAGATGCACAGTGTGTCCGTCCAGGTCGACTCGCTCCCACCTTAGGCTCAGGATTTCGCCTTCGCGCGCCCCAGTGAAGTAACCAAATGCAAGCACTGGCTTCAGGTATTCAGGCAACTCGCGTTGAAGCGCTAAATACTCATCGTGCTCGAAGAATCCCTTCCGAACATTGCACTCCCTCAGCATAGGAATGTGAGGAACGCGGACAATTTTAGGCGGCGTCATTTCGAAAGCCAAGTTGAACATTCGCTTGAGAGCCGCAAGTTCGCGATTAATGCTCCCGTTGCTTGCGCCTGCCTGCTGCCTTTGAATGACGTAAGCGCGGACACGCTCGGTTGTAACGTCGACTGCTCGAAAGCCTCCGAAAAAGGGCATCAAGTGCAGGTTGATTCGTCTCATTAGCCAGATCAACGATTTCCGGTGGTTGGCCTGGTATTCGTTTAGGAGATCTTGAGCTACTTTTTCGAAGCACACACGTTCGGCTTCCAAGCCCAAGAATGTACCTGTACAAATTTCTCCTTCGCGCTTCTGCAGCAATCGCTTGCCATCTGAACGAATCGGCGACTTGCTGCTTTCTCGGAAGGGTTTTCCATGCTGGTAGTATTTCACCCACCAGATACGGCCTCTCCGGTAAAGCATTCCCATAGTTCACCATCCATGAAGAGCGCCCAACGGCTGCTGCGGATGCACGGGTTCACGTGGGCCCTCGGCTGCCATTTGTGATCGCTGAGAGTGGTACATACCAAGCTCTAATGAAAAGCGCCGCGCATCTCGTTCGTCAACGGATCGGGTTTCTTGAATAGATCGAGGGAGCGTGACGGATTAGCAGGGAATTCTCCGGGGATCGGTCTATCCGGATATCGGTCACGATGTAGAGCGTGAATATCGAAAGGCTGTGCCCTTGCACGAATGCCTAAGCTCCAGTAAGGTTTGGCTTTGTCTCCCCTGAGGCGGAATGAACGGGAAAGAGACTACTGCAGCTTGGGATCTCTCCGAGACCCAGCGCCTGATTGACCATGCTGCGGTGAAACTGTTGCGAAGCCAGAACGCAGCACTCACCCTGACGTTTCTTCACCGCGCATTCAAAGAACATCACACCATCTCAGTGCCCGAATCGCATCTGCGTTCGCGCCTAGAAAACTTTCTCGACGAGGCCCATGTGTATCGCCCCGGCGCGTACGCGCAGACACCGGCCGAGTATTTGGCAGCATGGTGCGGGGGCGAACAGTTACTCCTCAAGAAGCTTTACAGTGATGAAGCGGAAGAACCGGTGTTCGAATTGACCACCGCCGCAGAGCGTGCCATGCAATGGTTGGAAGACCTTCATGCACGGCCCTTTGTCGGCGCGGAATCACGACTTGAACTGATTTTTCGCCAGCTCGAAGAAATCGTGTTGTTCTCGACGCCAGACGCGGAGCCGCGCGTCGCGGCGTTGCGAGCGCAGCAAGCGGCGTTGCAGACGCAAATCGAGGCCGTCGAAGCGACAAACATGGCGGAAGCCTACACGGCGGTCCAGCTCACTGAGCGATTCGCAAACGCGCTCGATCTCGCTCGCGGACTTGAGGGTGATTTCCGACAGCTCGAGGAAAACTTCAAGGAGCTCGCTCGCGAGTTGGCCGAGGCGCAGACGAGGCCTGGCGCCACAAAGGGTCGAATTGTGGGTCAACTGCTCGACACCCATGCGGCGCTGAAGGGTTCAGCACAGGGGCAAAGTTTCTATGCGTTCTGGAACCTGCTGTCGTCTCCGGAACGACAACATCGTTGGCGGGGGTTGATTCGCCAGGTATATCAACTTAAGGGGATCGACGGCAGGTTGCGCGCTAATCGGTTGCTGGAGCGACTGTCCAGTCGGTTACTGGTCGAGGGCGAACGTGTCGTGCGGTCGAATGAACGCATGGCTGCGACGCTGCGGCGCGCCCTAGAAAGTGCCGCGACCGGCGAAGACCGTCGCCTGCGGGAACACATACATGAGTTCCAACAACTCGCGCTGGCCTGCCGGACCTTGCCACCACCTGATGATAATTTCTGCGGATTGACGGGACCGCCTGAAATATTCGCCAGTTTCAGCCGCACCTTCTGGCAGCCCGATGTGAGTGGGCAAGTCGCCGGGAACCTGACGTTCGCGGGAGGGACAGTCGATAGGCAAGTCGTGGAGCGTTTTCGCGCGCTCGCAGATTTGAACCTCGCCAGGTTGCGCGAACATGTGCGTACATGCCTCGTAGCGGACGACTCCGTCCTGCTGTCGCAGGTGCTCCAACGCTTTCCTCCCCGGGAAGGTATTCTCGAAGTCGTCGGCTATGTCATAGTGGCGATGCAGGATTCGCAGCACTATGTGGCAGACGACCAACTCGTCGACATCCAGATCGCCGCAACTAGCGGTGGCAACGAATTGTGGCGCGTACCGGAGGTGTTGTTCACCCGCATGCAATAGCATGCGCGCTCAGGGTAGGCGGTGATGGAATCACACACAACTTTTTCTGAACGATCTTTCGTACTCGCGCGTTTACTGCTCGAGCCAATTTATCGGGAGGACGGTTCGTTGTGGGAGGCACTCCGTGCCCAGCGCGACGAGATCGCCCATTATTTTCGTCAGATCGGGCAGGAGGTCGTGATCGATGAGGCGGAGGGATATGCCTTCCTGCGTCAGATTGAACTAGGAGGCGGCGAGCGGATCCCGCGCGTGGGCCACCGCCAGCCCCTTGGCTACACTGCGACCCTGCTTCTAGTATGCCTGCGCGAAGAGCTCGCCCGTTTTGAGGCTGCACCAGACGACTCGACGCGGCTCGTTTTGACGCGCCAGCAGCTGCGCGAGTTGGTTGGCCAGTTCTTGCGCGAATCCAACAACCAGATCCGTGACATCCGGACAATCGACGCTGCCATCCGCCGAGTCGAGGAACTGGGTTTCTTGCGCGCTTTTGGACCACCGGAGGGAGAAACCTTCGAGATCATGCGGATTCTAAAAGCACGATTCGGACCTGCCGAACTCCAGGAAGTAAAGGATCGCCTGGCTCGCCATGCTGAAAGACAATCGCCAGTTCTCTGAGGTCGGCCCACCGGGGTTCCGCCTCGATCGGTTGGAAATGTGGAATTGGGGCACATTTCACGGTGAAGCCCAGGTGCTCGCACCAAGCTGTGGCTGGGCGTTGCTGGTCGGAGACAACGGCTCGGGAAAATCTACAGCTATTGATGCGCTGCGCACCCTGCTCGTGCCGCCACGCCTGCTGAATTATAACGATGCGTCAGGTGACGGCCGCCGTCCGTCCGGTCGCGACCGCACGCGGCGTTCCTACGTGCGGGGAGCCTGGGCGAGTTCG
>WNFR01000520.1_pt1 | contig 39037 bp, 25 predicted proteins | sample 5400221 | NCBI WGS metagenome assembly WNFR01 (sample SAMN13153357, study PRJNA577476) | soil metagenome | isolation source: 40 cm soil under Madrone tree | place: USA:California | collected 2016-06-14 | reverse complement strand
GCGACCGTGGCCACCATCTCTTGGTCGCCGAGCGCATTCAACGGCAAGGCCCTTTCGGTCTGCAGCCAGCCATTCCAGCCGTGCCCGGTCGGATCGATGCCGAGCCGGCGCAGCGCGCGCCACCCGGGCCGATAGTGACAGGCCTCCACGCGCCGGGCGTAGCCGCGCATGCGCGAGGCGTGCCACGAGGGATCGCCCGTCAGCTGAGCGATGTGATTCCAGTCGGAGTCGTGCGGCAACATGAAGATCATCGCGTTGTGAGCGGTGCAGCCGCCCAGGGCCGCGGCACGCGGATACAGCACGCCGCCGCGCGCGGCGTCGTACTTGCGATCGCGCATCTGGCGTGCCTCGTCGGCATAGTGCCGGACCTCAAAATTCCAGGCCATCGCCACGTTTTCGCAAGCAAAGGTATGAAAGCCCGGCACGTCGTAATCGTCAGGAAAGCGCGGCGCATCCGTGGCGCGCGGGTCACCCCCAGCCTCGAGCAGAAACACCCGCATACCCGATTCCGCCAATCGGGCCGCCAGGGTGCCCCCGCCTGCACCGGAGCCGACAATGACGTAATCCCATCCAGGTCCCTCCGCGCCTGCCATGAGCTGTATTCGTGCGGCGATCAGAACGTTTTCAGAAACGCGATCAGCGCGCGTTTGTCCTCATCGTTGAGCTCCGGCTCCCGCCCGAAAGCCTTTTCGTCCTCGCTCAAGCCATCTTGCCGGTTAAATTGCGCGGTTCCGAAATAGTGACCACGGTTGACGACCAGGTCCGGGCATTTGCTGAGCGCCATCATCGGCGCCTTCAGGTTGGAGAATTTCTCGCGCAGCTGCTCGTCGCTGGCTCCGGGGGGCAAGGTGACCAGGTCAAGTTGGAGCTTGAGCAGCAAGTCGACCAGCTTCTGATCGTGAACCAGCGGATCGTCGCCTTCCGCAAGCAGCTTGAGATTGGCCAGCAGCCCCACCGGCGTGCCTTTAGGAATGGGGCCGAGCACGAAATCGCCGCCGCTGCTGACGAGTTGTGGGAACAGGCGATGCAGCAAGCCGCCCTTTTGCGCCTGCAGTGCCTCGGGCAGATAGCTGACGGGAATGACGATGTGGCTGCGTTGCGTGGTCCGATCGATCACGCCCAGCACCTTCTCACCCAGGATCGGATCGAATTGCCGCTTCTCCGGCCACAGCATCTGCTCGATCGAAGCGTCGAACACCTTCATTCGGCTCGCGAGCGACGGGTCGGGATCGAATGGGCCGACCGAGTTGTTCAGCAGGAACGGCGCGGTCGACCAGACGCTGATCAGCGATGGAACGCGGGTGTAGCCGCGCCCGCCGGCCGGCATCTTGTACATCATCGGTGCGCCGCTGAAAGGATCGCTCAGCGTGACCGTGCCGACCGAGGGCAGTTCCTTGTACGAATGCGATGAGAAGTTGTCCCAGATGTTGCCCCCCAGCGCGTTGGTAGCCAGAGGGCTGCAAATGTTGGTCCGCAGAAGCGTCACGGGTACGCGCGCGTCGGTGGACAGGTAATTGTTTTGCAGGAAGTCGGGTGCCTGGACGATCTTGCGCATTTGCGCCTTGTATGCATCGGTCTGAGTCCAGCTCCAGTAGCGCTTGAAGCAATCCAGGTAGCTCGCACCCGCGCACTTGTCCGGATCCAGGTTCAGGCTCTCCGGGGCCTGGGGTGCCTTGCTCGAATGACAGCGGGCACACGTGTCGGCGAAGACGATTTTTCCATGCGCGAGCATGCGGGCATCCGCCTTCAAGTACTGGTCGCCACCGGGCGCGTCCTTGAGTCGGTCGGGTTGCGCCGCCTTCAGGAAAAACAGCGCCGTGTTTGGCGTGCCCGTCTCGGTGGCCTGCCAATACGAGGAGTTCTTTTGCGCGACCGCGATTTGGATCGGCGTGATCGGTTGGCCGCCGACCACCGGTCTGAAATGAAGCAGCCATTCCTCGCTGAAAAGCCCGATGTTCAGGTAGACCCGATTGAGGGCTCCAAGCAGACCCACCGAATCGGCTCCGTCCTTCAGCACATGGGGCGTGTGCACCGTCGCGTCCGGCTTGGAGTAGAAGGTCGTCAGCGGGCCACTGCTGAAAAAATCGTTGAACTGCTTGTTGTCGAGCTCGCCCCCGGCGAGCTTCTCGTGCCACAGGCTCTTGGCCAACCCCATGCGCGAGGCGAAGTCGTAGACGGCGTTCATCGTGCGCGGGTTGTTGATGTTGTCGGTCGAGACCAGGGAAGTGTCCATCGAACCCGGTCGATAGGTCCGCACGAGCTGGTACATGAAGTTGGTTTGACCCTCCGGCTTGTTCGAGTTGAATATGAAAAGTCGGTCGACCCACATGTACTGAGCACCCACCGAGGAGCTCAGATTGGCGAACTTCGGGTGCTCCGGGTCCGCCGGTGGGTTCACGGGACTGGGGCCAAGGTGGCAGAAGCCGCAAGACATACCGACGCGGTACGGCCGGATCAAGTCCGCGCGGTTGTAATAGCTCGGATCGGTGTAGTAGCGCTCGGGATCCCAGGCCTTCGCGGCCTTCTCGTCGAAATCGGGGTTTGGAAACAGACGTAGGCCGAGAATGCCCGTGGCATAGCCATAATAGGAACCCACGGGCTGGGTCGTGCCGTCCCCCAAAGGTTTGCCGCGTGCCCCGATTGCAACGCCCGGGTACTTGGTCTCGTTTTCGAAGGGATCCGGTGGGCAGTCCTTGCCGCGAACGTCCAGCCACAATCCCCGCCGATTCTTGTCGGGGCCGGCCGCATTCTCGAAACAGGGCTCGTTGACCAGGCCGTAATAGCTCCAGCGGTTGGCTCGCGAATAACCCAGGCTCGGGTGCGAGCTGATGATTTTCAGCATGTCGAAGGCACCGTACGTGTACTGAGTCATCGCGTTCCAGAAACGGTCGTTGCCACCGCTCCAGACCAGCCACATGTTGCGTCCCTTGATCTCCTCCGGCGTGAGCGCCAAGCCGCCGTCCATGTCGTGGAAGTAGTCCTCCGACGCATGCGGAAAGGACGCGGCGCTCCGCCCGGCTTGCCGGGCCTCGTCCAGAACCGTGCCGGGCTCCGATGGCTTGGAACAGCCTGCCACGATCAGGCAAGCAAACACGGTCCGCAGTGCTGCCAGTGTCCAGCGACGTCGGATCATTTGAATCCCCCGCGTTCTTGGTTTTGGAATCGCTGGCCTTCCTTGTAAGCGCCAGAAGGCTTGTTTCTTTCTTTGCAAGCTATCGTATAGCGATCTTCAACGGGCGACGTGATAAATGCACTTCCGGTTTTCTCGCCTACATGGAAGACGGTAGACATCAAGGAAACCCGACTTCATGCGTGAAGAGTCGCCCCGATTGAGTTGAGGGTTAAAACCATTATTTGAACATGGTCAAGTCAAGTGCCGGCGCGACGACTCGCAAGCGACCCCAGCTTGACTCGGCTAGGCGAGAAGGACGCGCGCGTCGAGCTTGATCGCCTTGAATCCGTACTTCTGGGCCGTCGCCACCATGTGTGCCGTACCGCCGGGGCCATCCGGATCGCGTTCCGGATTGAACAGCGCAAGCAGCGTGAGATTGGGGGCCGCGGTCGCCATCGCGCGGAACATCATCCAAAGGTTGTTCCGCTGCCAGATGTCATATCCGGACTTGTCGGCCAGCCAGTCCGGCAGCGCCTCGGAATCCTGCAGCGAAGGCGGATCCAGGCGCTTGCACAACGCCCGATAGCGCTCAATCCAGTCCGGGCCGCCGCGCTGGACCGAGGTGACCTCGAATCGGTCCCGGGGCAAGGCGAGCATCAACTCGGTGCGAATGCCGAGCGCCTGGCAGACCTCGTGAAACAGGATGTCGCCGCCGCAGGCACCCCCGGCGATACCGACCAGTTTTCCGCCGGCCGCCGCTTCGGCGCGTAGCGCCTCTTCGATCAGGCCTCGTGCTGTAGTCTCGGCCCTGGGCGTTGGCGGAAACCGCATCCGCTCCGGATTCCGGTCGCGGGCGTCGACCATGTGACCGGTGAAGAGGACGACCCGGTCGGGCGGCGTCTGGCCGAGGCCGGCGCCTGCCGCCGGGGCCTGCGTGCCGGCTCGCACCTGCGCGGACCCCGTTGGCTCGTCGATCGCAGTCAGGGCCGCGTCAACCCGCTCTCCGTACATCCCCAGCGCCCGGTACATGGCGACGTTGCGCCGCGCCGCCTCGGCGTAAAAGCGCTCGGCATTGGACAGCGCGCTCCGATAGGCGCTGGCAACCCGCTCGGCGCGGGCGCCACTGAGCAGGGCCAGTTCGGCGCCGCTCAGCGCCGCCCAGCGATCCGACGGGTCCCGGTCGCTGCGGCGCAGGTTGGGGTCCTTGCCCAGGATCAATGGCAAGATCGCGACCAGCCCAGCGGCCGTCGCTTCGCGCGCCTTCAGTTCATCGGCCGCGCGCGCGTCATCGTCGAAGCCGCCGGCCCAGATCTGCGGCATCGCCCTTGCGAGCTCGATCTGGATGCAGAGCAAGCCCAGCGCGTTGATGGCCGGAAAGTACGCGTTCAGATCCTGGGCCGTCGCATCGAGGTACGCGCTCAGTGCCGCCTGCAGGTGCGGCGACTGCAGCGCCGATGCGCGCCGCTGCTCGCCGGGCGCGGCGGCGGACCAGGCCTCGATCCAGCGCGTCTTCGCGTTGCTCCCTTTCAGCGCGAGCGACTCGCCTCGCTCCGACGGGAGCGTGGCCGCGGCAAGAGCCTGCTCGACAGCCTGGTCCGAGCAGCCGAGCAACGCTTCCTGGCTCACCGCGGGCGCTGTGTTGCGAAGCTTCTGGTAGATGGTCGCCAGCTTGTGATTCACGCTCCAGTCTTGCGGCGCGATCCGCCGCAGCGCCTCGAAGGTTCGACGGGCGCCGTCGTGCGCTGCCAGCTTGAACTGCGCCTCCCCGACCAGGCGCAAGCCCTCGGACTCCCATTCGAAGCCCTGCGCCTCGTGGGCGAGCAGCCGCAAGTCACCATCGCTGGCCACACGTTGCGCCCGTTCGACCTCGGCGACGAAGCCGCGCGGCGGCCGGATCAAGTCAACGCGTGGATGCGCCTTCAATTGCGGCAGCAGGTGGAATACCGGGCTGTCGACTTGTGCCGCCGCCAGCGTCGACTCGAGCGCCGACACGAGCGCCGCGACGCTTGCGCCCGGGTTGGAACCGTCATAGAGGAGATAGCGATCGGTCTGCAAGTCGAACGGGTAGCCGTGTGCGGCCACCCGCGAACGCAGCATGAACGTGGCGGCCGGCTGCAGTCCGTGCCGTATTCCCAGCTCGTAGAAGACATTCGCGTTGTGGATCGAGACATCGGCGATCACGAGGTCCGAGGCCACGAGCCGCCGGAACATATCCTCGCGAATATTGCCGGCGCGGGAGATGTCCCCGGTGGTCGCCCCTGCGACGGGGCGATCCGGGCGCTGCATTCGATCCAGGGCCGGCCGGATCAGCTCGGCCTCGACCCGATCGAAGTCGATTCCTTCCTTGATGCCGAAGGGCCGTACGATGAAGACGCGCACTCTAGACGAAACCGGCGAAGTGCTCGGAACAGACCCGGCGGCCGAGCGCCTGGCCGACCTTTTGGATCTGCGGGATGTACTCGACCGAATCCATAACCTGGACTTGTTCGGGTTCGACACCGACCACGCCCAGGTCGGCCAGCCCCTGCTGCGAAACGTCGGCGTCGTAGCGCAGGTAGGTGAACAGGCGCTTGCCGCCCGGCGGGGTGGTCTGCTTCAGATCGCCGATCTCGCGGTCCAGCGGGTCGCCGAAACGGCAGCGGCCGAATACCCGACACAACATGTCCTGCTGGTTTTGCGCCCCGAATATCAGCGCGCTGGGGATCGCCTGTGCGTTGTACAGCAGGTTCATCTTGGCCGGGCTCAGCGTCGGGTCGACCCGCGGCCTATTTCCCGTGCCGACTGAAACGATCAGCATCTGCGTCTCTTCCGCGGGCCAACCGATCCGGTACTCCGGCAAAGTCGCCATCAGGAAAGCCTGAAACGACGGGTTGTTATACGGCGTCACACCACCATCGACGAAGATGAAGTCGTGACCGCCGAAGTGGACCTCCTCCGGCGGAAAGTAGGTCGGTGCTGCCGTACTGGCGCGCACCAGCTGCCACAGCGGCAGCCGCAGGTTGCAGTCGGCGCGATCGAGCACGTTGTACTTGGCGCGCGGATTGTTGCTCACGGGCCAGGGCGAGTCCGTCGACACGTTCCGGGTGACGATCATCAGCAGGGTGCGCAGCCGATCGGTGCCCAGCTCGGTGTCGGAGCCGATGGTGTCCTTGAGCATGGCGACCAGCTTGTCGTCTTCGTATTTCGCATAAAAGCGTTTGAGCAGGAAGGCCTTGTCGAACATCTGCCGGCCGCTTTCCAGGTAGAAGCGTCGGACCGAGTCCACCGGCATGCCGAGCGCCAGACAGGTCGCGATGACGGCGCCCGTGCTGGTGCCGCCGACCAGGTCGAAGTAATCGGCAAGAACCAGCGTCGGGCTGCCGAGCTGAGTTCGCAACGAGGCCTCGATCTGTGCCAGCACTTCGATCGAGATCATTCCCAGGATGCCGCCGCCATCGAGCGTCAGGATCTTCTTCGGTCCGGGGCTGTCGATCCGCTGTTCCAGTGCTCTCATCGGTGGTCCCCCTTGTGCCAGAGTCGAACGCATGCCAGGAAACAGGGTCAGCGGCGCGAGTAGAAGTTTGAAAAAGCGGCGCCGGCTGGTTTCGGTCAGCACATGCTCTCGCAACGCGCCACCTGGCGGCAGAAAGCGATCGAGTTGAGTGAGCGGGTCGAAGAACGCATCGCCGCGCTCAGCCAATGTTGTTATAAACTATAACTTGTCGGGAGGTATTTGTCATCGAATCGCAGGTTCGATTCCGACAGGGGGATCCGGGGTGGACGTTGCCGACAAGCTTTGGGACACCCTGCTTTTCAGCATCGACAAAGGCCAGGTCGTGCCGATTGTCGGGCCCGAGCTTCTGGTCGTTCCCGATGGCGACCGCCAAGTACCGCTGTATAAGCTGATCGCCGAACGCCTCGCTGCCGAATACGACCTGAAGCCCCAGTGGCGCGAAGGCGCTGAACTCAACGACACGGTCTGCTCGTACCTCGATCAGAAGCCGGGCGCGCGTATCGAGGAGCTGTATGAGCAGATCGAGTTGATCTTGGATAACCTGAAGCTGGCGCCTCCGGAGCCGCTGCTCAAGCTCGCAAGCATCTCGCGTTTCGACCTGTTCGTCAGCGCGACTTTCGACAGCCTGCTGGCCGATGCGCTGAACCGGGTGCGATTCGCGGGCAAGCCTCTGGCCAAGCAGATCGCCTACGCGCCGAACAGCTCTGAACCGCTCGAGCTGCCCGAGCAAATGTCGGGCAAATCGATCGTATTCCACCTGTTCGGCAAGGCGTCGTCTACGGATTTCGCGATACACGACGAGGATTACCTCGAGTTCGTGCATCGGATCGAAGCCGGTCCGGTCAAGCCTGATGGACTGCTGCAAGAACTGAAAACGCGTCACCGGCTGTTCATCGGCTGCGAATTCGCCGACTGGCTGAATCGCTTCGTGATCCGCCTTGCCAACAAAGAACGGCTGCGAATTGACCGTAATCGTCGGGAATACGTCGTTTCCCGGGAATCGAGCCGGGATCGCAGCGGCGCGATGTTTCTGACGCGCTTCAGCAATCCGACCCAGGTACTCGATCTAAGTGGCCCACAGTTTGTCGACGAACTGTTCGCACGCTGGAATCAGCGCCACCCGCCGGTGGTCCGCGACCCGGTTGCCGACCGAACCCGCGCGACGGTCCAGCCATCCGCACGGGGCGCCATTTTCATCAGTTATGCACGTCAAGACCAGGCGGCTGCGGATGCGCTTCGAAAGGCGGTCGCTGGCATCGCCGGCGACGACATCTGCTGGTTTGACAAGAGCTGCTTGCTGCCGGGAGACCGCTGGGAGGACGAGATTCTGACCAGCATCGACAGTTCGATCCGGATGTTTCTGCCGGTGATTTCGCGCAACACCGAACGGCGCGACGAGGGCGTCGTGTTCAAGGAATGGCGGCGCGCGATCGAGGCCCAGCAGAGCAAGGCATTTGTCAAATCTCGCTTCATCGTTCCCGTGGTCATCGACCCCGATTTCCAGGGGGAGCTCGGAACCTACAAGAACATTCCCAAGGAGTTCCTCGATTTCGATTTCGGCCGTGCGCCCGAAGGCAGTCCCGACGAGTCCCTCAGCCGAATGCTCAAGGAAGAGATTCGCCGAATGCGGCCCGAGTAGATGGACCTCGAACTGCTGTCTGGCCCCGTCGCGCTAGACCTGGAAAATCCCTGGCCAGGCCTGGACTACTTCGACGAGCGCGCCTCCGAGCTGTTTCACGGACGGGACCTTGAAATCCTGCAGCTCCTGCGCCGTGTCGCTGCGTCGCCGGTTACCGTGCTGTTCGGCAAATCGGGCCTCGGCAAGACTTCGCTGCTGCGGGCGGGCCTGTTCCCGCGGCTGCGGACTGCGAACTATCTTCCAGTCTATGTGCGGTTCGATGTGGCCGCGACCGGTCTGAGCCTGATTCGCCAGATCCAGGCCGGATTGTTCACCGAGCTGCAGGCAGCGGGCGCGGATTACCCCGCGCCGGATAAGGAAGAGAGCCTCTGGGCGTATCTGCACCGGGCTGACCTGGAGCTGTGGAGTGCGCACAACCATCGTCTGACTCCGGTCCTCGTGCTCGACCAGTTCGAGGAACTGTTCACGCTGGGCGCCAGCAATCCGGAGAAAGTCGACCAGCTTCGCAAAGAACTGGGCGACCTGATGGAAAACTACATTCCACGCAAGCTGGCCCAGCAACGAGAACCGGGCGGACCCCGGCGAGCCCTGGATCTGCACGCGCAACGCTACCGGGTCATCGTTTCGCTGCGCGAGGATTTCGTGGCGGAGCTCGAGGGCTCGGTGTGGGCGGACGCGATGCCTTCGCTGCTGCAGAAACAGAACCGGCTGCCGCTTCGCCCGATGAATCCCGAGCAGGCGTTCGAGGCGGTGTACAAGACCGCGCCGGGTCTGATTACAGAGGAGCTGGCGCGGGAGATCGTGATGTTCGTGTCGGTGGCGCCACAGCCCCAGGCAGCCCGCATGGCGCTGAGGGGAGAGACGACGGCGCTCGGCACGACCACGACGTTTGCGCGCGCCGGCAGTGAAATCGAACCCGCCCTGCTGAGCCTGCTTTGCCGCGAGCTGAATGAAGCGCGCAAGGAGGCGGGCAAGGCGGTGATCGATCGCGAGATCTTCGAAGCCACCAAGAACACGATCATTTCGAACTACTACCGCAAGAGCATCGCCGACCTGCCCGAGACGGTCGGCCGGTTCATCGAACAGGAGCTGATCACGCAGCAGGGCTTTCGCAACAATTTCCCGCTTCACGACGCGATCGCGACCGGCCTGGTGACCGAGGACCAGATCAGCCTGCTGGTCAACCGTCGAATTCTGCGACTGGACGAAAGATACGGAACGCGCCGGATCGAACTGACGCACGATCTGCTGACCCATTCCGTACGAGAAAATCGGGCCCAGCGCGAGGCCGAGGACGCAGAACGTGAACGTCTCGAGGAGCTCGCGAAGGCAGAACGCCAGCGCGCCGAGGAGTTGGAGAAGGAACGCCGTCGCTACCGCGAGGAACACGAGCGGCAGGAGGCCGAAAACCGCCTGCAGCGCCGGCTCAAGACAATAGCGGTGAGGTTCTCGATCGTCAGCTTGGTACTGATGCTGGCGGCCGTCGTCACCGCCGTCTGGGCGTACCGCGCCGAGACCAAGGCTCGCGGTGCTCAGCTGGCTGCCGCCTCGGCGAAGACGGCCTCCGAGAGCGTCCTTTTCATCGATCCGATCTTCGGCGTGCCGGCCGGACGCGATGCCCTGCTGGCGCTCGCCGCAGACAAACTCGATCCGAAGAACATCGAAGCGCGGCGCGGACTGTTGAGCGCGCATCGCAGACTCCTGGACCTGCGCGCCATCCTGCCACACGAGACCGTGGTCACCTGCGTGGCGTTCAGTCCGGACGGCACCAAGCTGGCTTCCGCGGGTTGGGACAAATCGGTGACCGTGTGGGATGCCCTCGCCCGCAAGCCACTGGGCGAGCCGCTGCGCGGACACGAGGATCGCGTGATGTCGGTTGCCTTCAGTCCGGACGGGGCAACGGTGGCTTCCGCAGGCGCGGACAAGACGGTCAGGCTGTGGCATCTGGCTGACCGCCGGCCACTCGGCGAACCCCTGCGCGGTCACAAGGACCGTGTATTGAGCGTCAAATTCAGCCCGGATGGGACAAGGCTTGCCTCAGGAAGTCTCGACGGTACCGTGATCCTGTGGAGCGTTGCGTCTCGAGAAAAGATCGCAGAGCTGAGCGGGCACAAAGAGGCAGTCAGAAGCGTCGCATTCAGCCCGGATGGGAAAACGCTGGCCACGGGAAGTCTCGACGGTACCGTGATTCTGTGGGACGTGACATCGACCCACATGCTCGGCGGCCCGCTGCGCAGGGAACCGCTTGACGGTCCCGATGACGCTCGGGACGCCAGATCGAGTCACGATCAGGCACGCGTGATGGCGGTGGCGTTCAGCACCAACGGCAGAACGCTGGCGTCCGGCACCTTCGACAACACGGTGACCCTTTGGGATCCTGCGTCGCGACAGACCCTGGGAAGGCCCCTGCGGGGAGACCCGGAACATCGCCTGATCAGCATCGACCTGAGTCCCGATGGCAATACCCTGGTGTCGTCCAGCAGGGAGGGCGTGATCACGCTGTGGGACCTGGCGACCAGAACGTCAAGGCCGCTGTCAGGACACGCAGGCGCGGTGCTCTCTGTTGCGATCAGCCCCGATGGCAAGGCCCTGGCTTCCGCGGGGTGGGACCGCACGGTGGCCCTGTGGGATATCACGCGTCCAACGCAGGTGGCCGAGCGCCCGCTCGGGTTCAACGCGGGTCGTCTGACCGGCGCCGCGTTCAGTCCGAACGATGCGATCCTGGCATTTCCCGGCAAGGACAACACGGTGGCGCTGTGGAACGTGACCACGCTGCGGGTCGACGAGCGGCTGAGCGGTCACACCGAGCGCGTCTCGAGCGTCGCGTTCAGCCCGGACGGAAAGTTGCTTGCGTCCGGCAGCGTGGGCGGAGTCGTGATCCTGTGGGATGTTGCCAAGCACCGCGCGATCGGCGAAGCGCTACGCGAACAGACGAAGGAGATCACCAGCCTCGCCTTCAGTCCCGACGGCACGACGCTGGCTTCGGCCAGCGACGACCGATCGGTGATCTTGTGGAACGTGGCCACACGACAACCGCGGGGCGAGCCACTTTCGCACTCGGCGTCGGTATCGAGCCTGGCGTTCAGCAGGAACGGAACGATCCTGCTGGCGGCCGGCCAGGATGGCAAATTGACACCCTGGGACGTTTTCCTGGGTCGGCCAATCCGAAACCCGCTGCAGGCCCCCAGCGACGATGGCGTGACAGCTATCGCATTCAGCCCGGACGAACAGACCTTGATCTCAGGCAGCGGCGGTCTCGAGGGCGAGCTGGTCGCATGGGAGGTACCGAACTGGAAACCGACCAGCGCCCCAGCACGAAGCGGCGGCCGCGTGCTGGGGTTGTTGTTCTATCCCGATGGCGAATCGTTCGCCTCGGTCGGCAACGGGCATACGATCATGCTGTGGGACACGGCGACGCGGCAGTTGCTGGGTGCGTTGGTGGCCCGGTCTGACGCGCAGTTCGACGGCGTGGCACTGAGCCACGATGGCAAGTTGCTCGCCACGATCGGCAAGAACGAATCCGCCCTGCTGTGGAACGCAAGCCCCGAGTCGTGGCGAGGCAATCTGTGCGGGAAGTTGACCGGCAATCTCGCGCCAGGCGAATGGTCGACGTATGTCAGCGCGGACATCGAATACCACAAACAGTGCGCCGATCTCCCGGTGCCCTCGAATTGAGGGCGCAGCCGCGGTCCGAGGTCAGCGCCGAGCCCGGACGTCTCGCAGGAAAGCCTCGCGGTCGAGCTCGCCCGGGATGCCTTCGGCGATCAGCGAATAGAACTGCTCCAGATCGCGTGCCCGATCGGATGCACGCTTGACGACCACCCGCGCGAGCGGGCCGATGTGCATCGCCAGTACGCGGGTGGCACGTTCGATTTGCTCGGATCCGAGACCCGGTTGCCCGGTTGCCACGCGGGAATCTGTGACGACCGCCTCCGCCGCCAGGCGCCCGGGCGCATGGCCCTGGGCCGTCCTGGCCGACACGTCGGAGACCTTCGAAAGGAACTCCCGCCGCTCGTCGACGCTGTCCAGGCCATCGGCGAGAATATTCAGCAGCGTATCCACGTCGGCGCACCTCTGTGCGGCCCGCTGCACCAGCACCCGCGCCACCGGACCCACCAGCTGCGCCAGCTGGACTTCGAGGTAGCCCAGCGTGGCCGGATCCCAGCCTGGCGGCCACGGGGTTCGGCCGGACGTCGAGGCCGCACTCGGGGATGATGGTCGGCGCGGGTCTTCAGAGCGGCGCTCGGCCGGCACGATGACGGTCGCTTCCGACACGGTGGCATTGACCGGCCGCGCGTGTGCGGCCAGGAGCGCCTCGCGAAACGACGCAGCGGTCTGAAAACGCTGATCCGGCGTCTTGGCCAGGGCCTTCATGACCGCCGGATCGAAATGGGCCAGGCCGCAGGACCGAACGTCGGGCGGCACCGGGGCCGGGTCTACGTTGCACACCTTGAACTTCGCCGTTTCCGCGGCGCCTGCGAACGGAGGCTCGCCGGTCAGCAGCTCGTACATGACGGCGCCGGCCGCGAAAATGTCCGCGCGATGATCCACCGCCTCGCCGCGGTACACCTCTGGCGGGATGTATCCGGGTGTTCCCATGACCGTGAACGCCTGGGTCATTTCCGATGCCTCGATTCGGGCGATTCCGAAATCGGCGATCTTCAGCCTGCCGTCGCTCATGATGATCAGGTTCGAGGGCTTGATATCGCGGTGCCAGACCTTGCGTTCGTGCGCGTGCCCGAGCGCTTCGAGCAGCTGGACCATGATGCTGACGATGTCGTCTTCCTCGAAGGCCGTCTTGCGCGCGAAGTATTCGCGCAAGTTGCAACCCTCGACGTACTCCATTGCAATGAAGGCGCAGTCATCGCTTTGCCCGAACTCGTACACGGCGACGATGCCCGGATGCGCCAGTCGTCCCGCGGCTTGTGCCTCGTTGCGGAAACGCGCGGCGAGCGACCCGGACGGGCTGCCGTCCTGCAGCAGATCCAGGCGGATCGTCTTGATCGCGACGGCGCGCTTGATGTCGGGATCGAACGCCCTATAAACGGCGCCCATGGCACCCCTGCCGAGGATCCCGGAGACCGCGTACTTTCCGAAGTGCTCGGGGATGATCGGCCGGCTCATGCGGTGTCCGTTGCGATGGTGGATCTCACGCGCCCAGCAGCGTGATCGCCTGCTCGACGCTCTTGCGCATCCTGGCAAAAGAACCCGCCAGATCGGCGATCTCATCGCGCGATTCGATCACGAACTTCGGGGCCTCCAGATCGCCGGTGCTGACGCGGTTCGCCAGCGCAGACAGCTTGGATACCGGGTGAATGACGATCTGCCACAGCATCAGATTAAGTACGCCGCCGATCGCGACGAATACGCCAGTGACGGAAAGCATGAAGCTGCGAAAAGCGGCCGTCGCCCGCTGAATCGGAACGGCGGTCGGTACCGAAATGACCTGCGCACCAATAATGTCGTTCAATCCCCAGCCGAACCCATTGTCGGGACCGTAGCGCTCGACCAGGGTCGCGGGCGCGGCGCCCGCGGAACTGTGACAGACGAGACAGGCGGGCTCGATGATCCGCAGCGGCCGGGCGACGAAAAAGGAACGGCCTGCCGCTGTTTCGCGCTCGCCCTCGACCTCGGTCTTCGTGTCGTCGTTGCGAAACAACTGGATGATGTCGGCCTCCCAGTCGACCGCGCGATCGCGCGGATTGGTCGGATTCAGCGTCGCCTCCTTGTACGAAAACTCGGGAAACCTCTTGCGCAGATCGGCGAACACCTCGGTCGCCGCGTACGCCGGTACGGTCTGAGGCAGAAAGCCGTATTTCATTTGCGTATTGAGCAGGGGCTTGACCTGGGAGACCGTGTAGTTGCGCTGCGCGATCGCGGACTCCATCAGCAGGCGCGCATCCTGGGCGATTTCTCCCCGGGCGTTCCGCTGGAGCACGTTCCACGACACATAGGCGGTCGCGCCCAGACCCGCCAGAAACACCGCCGCAAACGCCAGGTTGAACTTCAGCAACAGCCTCATGCGTCCCCCGCTTTCAAGACGGCGGTGATGTCGCGTTCGAGTGATCGGTTGGCGCCGACGCGGGTCCCTCGGGCTCGTCTTTCGGCGGGTACAGGATCGGAACCCAATCGGGTAAGTCGGCCAGATTCGCCTCGAGCGATCTTCTGCAGGCGGCATCACGCGCCTTGTCCTTCCAACGCTCGGCCAACTGCCGCCGGATCGGGCCGTCGGATTTCAGCCAAGCCTCGACATCGGCATAGGAGAAGTCCGGCGCCGGCTGAGCGGTGACCGTGCGCCCGCGGAATTTATCGATGCGGGATGGCAAGGTGTCACGGAAGCTCGCAGGGAGCTGCGCCCGAAACGCCAGCGAAGCTTGGGCAGACACCGCGCCGGCTCGCTGCGACTTACGCGCGTAGAACTGGCCCGCTGTCAGCACCAGTTCGGTGGGCGATCTGCCGTGCACGCGCTCGAGCAGCCGGGCATTGCCGGATTCGGCGAACATGTCCGCTTCGTCGGCGGCGACTCTGGTCACGGTCACGTTATCCGCGATGGTCAGCTCGAACCAGGCGCTGCGCAGGGCTTCGATGCCCCGCGTCGACTTCGGGTCCGCCGCGATTTTGATCCACCCAGCCAGCAGATAGGCGCGACGAGGCGGCGCTGTCCCCATATCGCGCACCGACAGCATCAGCTGCGTCTGGGGGCCGAAATCGACCCGCGTGCCGCCTTCGTACTCCAGTTGCATGAGCGCGTCCGCCCCGGTTGCCACGATGTCACCGCCTTCAAGCCTCACGCCCTCGGCGGCGAAGAAGCGAGCCGCACCGCGAATGAACAGGGCCTGTCCCTCGAGAATCGTGACAACCGGGCGCTCCACCGCCCCCTGCGGGCTCAGGTCCACGACCGGCAGCAGGGCTGCCGGCTCCGTTGATACGCCAATAGCGCCAGACGCCGACAGCGGCCCTGCCGATGCCGGACCTTGCACGCTCGCCGCACGCTCGAGCACCGCCACACGCCGGGCAGGCCAGAGGCGGTCGGCCACGAAGTACGCCACAGCGAGCGCCAGCACCACAAGAACGGCGCGATCGAGGCGGCGGGCGGTCCGGGACCGGACCGCAACATCCGGTTGCTTCGGTTCCTCGAAGGACTTGAGTTGGTTCGGACGGTGGTCCTGGGCCGAACCTGCAATCGAACTCAACCTGGGTCGGTCGGAACCCATCGAATCCGGGAAAGCCATAACCATGTTTGCGTTATAGCCGAACTTGCAGACCTTCGCCAAGGCAAGACGAAAAATTGAAGCAAAACCCGACACCGACGCGTCGGACCGTCGCGAACCGGCAACGGTCCCGGTTGCTCTGGATCGGTTGGCGACCGATTCCGCCCGCTGCGTGCCGGCGCGTGGACACTTGAACGCTTTTTGGGTGATCAGCGTTGCATCGCCGATTGACGGCCGCGTTCCGATCGGACTACCCTCAGCGCCGCGCGGACTCCGGTGATTGTCCTTCGACGCCTGCGCGGTCGCTGAGATTGTCGTCGCAGCAGCGGAGGGGCCATGAATCAGTCTACGAACGCAGCCGCACCGCAGGCGAAGGCTGCGTCAAATGACGGCGTCTCGCAGTGCACGGTGCTCGAGGCCGAGCGCGAGCAAATCAAGAAAGCCTCGTCCCGGTGCGCACAGGAGGGCGGGTTTCTTGGCCTTGCGCTGTCGGGCGGGGGCATCCGCAGTGCAACGTTCGGTCTGGGCGTATTGCAGGCGCTGGCGGAGCGCCGGCTGTTGAGCAGGGTTGATTACCTGTCCACGGTGTCAGGCGGCGGCTACATCGGCAGCTGGCTGTCCGCCTTGACGCATCACCGGGGCGACATCGCGGCTGTCGAGCAGGAGATCGATCCGCGCACGCAGGTCGATCGCAACGGCAAGGAATCCGATGCGGTCGTCTTTCTGCGCCGCTTCAGCAATTACCTTACACCGCAGACCGGCTTACTATCGAGCGACACGCTGTCGGGTGTGGCGACCTACGTGCGCAACCTGCTGCTGACGCAGGCCATGATCGTCGGCGTCTTTGTCCTGGCGCTGTTGGTGCCGCGGCTTGTTCCCTGGATCGGCGGGTTTGAAGTCTTCCAGTTGCGCTGGCCGAGCGTGGTCGCGATGTTCATCGCCGCAGTGTTCATCAACCTGAATCTGTCGCGCGAGCTGGTCGAAAGCCGAAAGCCGCCTCCGTTTTTCGCCCGCCAGGCCTATGTGCTCTGGCTGATCCTGGTGCCGCTGATCCTGGCGGCGTGGCTGCTCAGCGTGTTGCTGTTGCGGCCGGACTCCGCCGCAACCCTGCCTGCAGTCGGCCATGACGACGCCTCGCCGTTCTGGGCTCGCTTTGTTGAATCGATGCTGGCATTTGGCGTGCTGTGGCTGCTTGCCTGGGCGATGGTCTGGGGATTCGGCCGGGCGCTGGTCAGGCTTGGAATCGTGCGCCGACTCGAAGACAGCACTGGCGCGCGCTCGCAGCGGTGGTTCGTTGTGCTCGGCGCGCTGCTGGTGGCCCTGGCCGTCGGCGTTGGATTGCTGTCGATGATTCGCGCAACGCTGCTGGCCAACCAGGGCAACGAGGCGCTGATCTGGCACTGGACGGTCTGGAGCGTACCGGTCCTGCTCGGAGTGTTCGGGCTCGCCTCGATCCTGCTGATCGGGCTCGTCGGCCGCGAGTTCGCCGAGGAGGATCGCGAGTGGTGGAGTCGGCTGGGAGCCTGGCTGATTGCGGGGGCGGCCGGATGGTTTGTGCTGTGCGCCGCGTCGATCTATGGCCCGTTCGCGATCATGTACACGCAAGACTGGATGATGACGAGTTTAAGCCTTGCCTGGGTCGTGTCCACGGTGGCCGGCGTCCTGGCCGGCAGGAGCAGAGCCACCGGTGGATCGGATACCAAGCGATCGGTCAATCTGCTCACCGCGGTCGCCCCGTACCTGTTCGTGGTCGGGCTGCTGCTCGCGCTCTCGTTCGGCATCCACGTCGGCCTGATCCATTGGATGGGCCTCGATTCGCAGGGGCCCCTCGGCTCCGAAGAGCAGCTGGCGATGTCGGGGTCGTTTCTGCACTACGTGAGAACGCTCAGCCTGATCGTTCAGACGCAGCCGTCCAATTGGATACCGGTGCTTTTGTTGTCCGCCTTGATCTTGCTGCTGATCTGGCGGCTTGACATCAATCTTTTCTCGTTCCACATGTTTTACCGCAACCGCCTCGTGCGCTGCTATCTGGGCGCCAGCAACCCGCAACGGGATGCGCACCCGTTCACCGGCCTTGATCCGGACGACAACGTCAAGTTGACTGAGCTGCCGAGACGCCCGTTCCATATCCTGAACACGGCGATCAACCTGACCAAGGTGAACAACCTGGCCTGGCAGGAGCGCAAGGCCGCTTCGTTCGTTTTGACGCGCGAATATTGCGGGTACGACTTGCCGGCATCCGGGCCCGGCGAGCCCGCCAAGCCGGGCTACCAACGCTCCGACAGCTACCTGAAGGCCAGGGGCTGGCTAAGCCTCGGCCAGGCGATGACGATCTCCGGGGCGGCGGTGAGCCCAAACCAGGGCTATCACTCGTCCAAGGCGATCGCATTCCTGTTGGCCGTGTTCAACGTGCGCCTGGGCTGGTGGATGCAGAACCCCGCCAAGGGCCGCGCGTGGGCCAAGCCAGGCCCGCGGTTCGGCCTGAGGTACCTGCTGAGCGAGGTCTTCGGGCTCGCCGACGAAAACAGCGACTTTGTCTACCTGAGCGACGGCGGCCATTTCGAGAACCTCGGCATTTACGAGTTGGTGCGGCGTCAATGCCGCTTCGTCATCGCCGTCGATGCGGGCATGGATTCGAAGTTCCACTTCCAGGACCTCGGCAACGCAGTGCGCAAATGCCAGGTGGATTTCGGCGTGCGCATCGATATCGACCCGAAGGCGAGCATTCCGGTGCCCGCCACCGGCAAGAGCCTGTATCACTGCGCGGTTGGCCGGATCCATTACGAGGACGCTGATCCAAAGGCGATATCAGGATTCCTGCTGTACATCAAGCCGTCACTGAGCGGTGAGGAGCCGGCCGACATCATGCAGTATGCGTTGGCACATCCGGAGTTTCCGCATCAGAGCACGGCCGACCAGTGGTTCGACGAGTCACAGTTCGAGGCCTACCGCAAGCTGGGTCATTACATCGCAACGACCGTACTCGAGAAGCGCACGGTCGAGCCTCAGCCGGGGCGGCCGAGCGCGCTGCTGGACCTGTTCATCGATCTGAGCCGGCGCTGGTATCGCCCAAGCGCGCGGGTCGAGGCCAATTTCACCAAGCATGCCGAGCGACTGGCGCGCCTGCAGGACACGATACGCGAGCAGAAGATACTGCACTTCCTCGATGGCCAGATCTTCCACGAATGGGACTACCTGATGCGCGGCGGGCAGTCCGAGGTCGACACCAGCCTCTGGTTGCCGCAGGACGCGCAGGAGCTCAGGGCGGGATTCTATTTCTGTCTGAACCTGCTTGAGCTGATGCAGGATGTCTACATCGACCTGAACCTGGATGCCGAATATCAGCACCCGGACAACCGGGGCTGGATGAACCTGTTCAAGCACTTCGCGTGGGCCGGGATGCTGCGCGCCACCTATGCGGTGGTCTGCAGCAATTTCGGCGCGCGCTTTCAGCGCTTCTGCGACGTGCGCCTCGGCCTGTCGAGAGGAGAGGTCGAAATCGACCCGGCGGTCAAGCGTAGCGTCGGAACTGGGGATGCACTGAGAAACTGGACCGATCGGCAGATCAAGGAAACCGAGATCAACTTCGTCGAAGCGGAGCTGATCTACCGCTTCGAGAACCCCGAGGCGCCCGCCCGACCCGCTGGCGCGCCAAGGTTCGACAAGCTGCACCGCGTCAGGCTGGTCGTCCCCGGAATACGCCGAGGTAGAGGCCAACCGGCCGATTCGAGCTCAAAATCGGACTTGATCTTTCCGGTTGGTGTGGCACTGACGCAAGAGAACGCGATCGTGTTCTTCCGGATTCGGGATCACTTGCGCAACATGGGACTCGGCCGCGAGGCGCTCCGGAAACTGTACGCGGCGGATTGCGATGCGCTGAAAATCGACAAGGATGCGCCCGACGCGGAGCGCATCGAATACCTGTTTTACTCGATCAAGGGCAGCAAATGATGGCTGACTCACAACCGATCGCGTAATTTGTCGCTATCCAACCGAGGGGGGCGATCATGCATGACAATCTATGGAAGGCCTTGTTGCGCGACTTCTGGCTCGTCGCAGTGCTGCTCATCATCGGCAATGTGCTGATCGCCGTCAGCACGCCCCTCGCGCAGTGGGTCGGCGAGCCGGCGTTCGCACCGTGGGGGCTCTTTTTCGGAGGATCCTTCGTGATTGCCGCTCTGAGCCACATCATACGAAGGCTGTTCTTTCACCCCCTGTCGATGCAGCGCACGGCCGCCGAGGCGCTGAAGAGCCCGGTCGGAGCCGGCTTCGTCTTCCTGGGCATCTGCATCGTGCTGTCGGCGTTTGTGCTGGTGATGGGCGGCACGTTGCGGCTGTGACCGTACAGCGCGGTCGCCGCCGAGGCCTCCACATGGTCGCCATCGCTCCGCTGTTAATCGCCGCCATGGCGATCGCGACTGAGATCAAGGCAGACACCATCCCGCCCAACGCGCTCAAATATGCGCCGACGCTGGTGCAGGAGCAACGGCAACGCTGGACGACGTCTCCCCAGCCTCACACGATGGCCGGCCAGGTCGAGCAGGAGACATGTATCAGCCTGAGATCGGCGGGTTGCTGGAACCCCCATACGGAGTTGAAAACCAGCAGAGAGTATGGATTCGGATTGGGACAGGTGACGGTCACGAAAAGCTTCAATGCCTTCAATGAAGAGCGGGCGCTCGATCCATCGCTCAAGGACTGGCAATGGAACGATCGGTTCGATCCGAAGATGCAGCTGCGAGGCCTGGTTCTGAAGGATCATCAGCTGTACCAGCTCGTCCAGCGGGGCCGCAACCGATGACGACCGTCTGGCCTTCGCGTACGCGGCGTACAACGGCGGAATGGGCGGAGTCCTATCGGACCGGAGGGTTTGCGCGGCCACATCAGGCTGTGATTCAGGTCGGTGGTTCGGCCAGGTTGAGCGGACTAGCCTCAAGGCCCGCGCCTCGGTCAGTGGCTATGGGCAGAGTTTCTTCGACATCAATCGAGGATACGTCCGCAACATCTTGCGCCTCAGGTCAGGCAAGTACGAGACGTTTTTCAAGGGTCAGTCGAGCGTGAACTGAGAGGAGGAACAATGAGACTGGGGATCAGATTTCTTGCCTTCTCTCTCATAATCGGCACGACGGCTTGCTCCACTTTGCCTCAGAGACTCCAATTGAAGGCTGCCGATCTAGGGACCGTTCAAGACGCTATCAAAGGAACGGTCGACATTCCAAGCGCCGACGCCGTCGATCAAGTCAATTGGTTAGTTCAGGATTCTGAGACGAAGTGTAAGAACTTCACAGATTCCCTATTCGCACAAACGGCAGGGACGAACGTTATTCTCGACTTTGTCAGCACGGTCGCTTCGGCGCTCGGCGCTGTATTTACCCCCTTGTCGACGGTACACGCCGTATCAGCGGTCTCCGCTGTCAGCAGCGGTACTAAGACCAGTATTAGCACGGAGTATCTGAACGCTCTATCCATAAACCATGTCACACAAGCGATCCAGTCAACTTATGGTTCTGACATGCAGAAGTACATCCAATTCCTGCAGAGCATCCCCGAAGAGAATCGAAAAAGTGTTCACGTCTTCGACGCGCGCAGCACAATACTAACCTACCATGCGGAGTGTTCACTGGCTTCGGCCGAGGCTTCGATTGGCAATGCCCTGCAGCCTGCGCAGAGTCCAGCGCCCGGCAATTCAAAGCAAGTCGTTGTCAGTTACACGGTCACCGCCGGCGAAACGGCCGTTCATGTTGCATCCGGTCTTCTGAATGCCATTAATAACGACGCGAGTCTTAAAGCGGCGGGCGTATCGGCTGCGGAACAAGGGGGAGCGAACCCGAATGGCACTCTCATTCTCACGCTACCTTCCACGGTAACGTTTTCACAACCGCTCGTCGTGCCGACTGGTGCAGAGACGGTGACCATCAATAAAGGGCCGCCTGCTACCCTTCAAGTAAGCGGGACGCCGCGATCTGGGAACATATCAATCACCGTTTCGATTCCTGCACCGTCCAAGGAATCGACAGTTAATGTGACTTACACCGTTGCAGCCGGCGAAGCGGCGATTCAGGTTGCCTCAGGTCTTCTGAATGCAATTAATCGCGACGCAACTCTCAAAGCCGCCGGCGTATCGGCGGCAGAACAAGGGGGGGAGAACCCGAATGGCACTCTCATCCTCACGCTACCTTCGACGGTAACGCTTTCGCAACCGGTCGTAGTGCCGATTGGTGGCGAGACGGTGACCATCAACAAAGGACCGCCCACTACCCTTCAGGTAGGCGGGACGCCGCAAGCGGGAACGATAACAATAATGGCGACGGTTATGCCAGGTAAGCCGCCTGCCCCGGCAGTCGCCGGGAGGGCCCCTCGCTAGAGTAAGAGCGATTGGGCGCATGGGCGTGACTTCGAGAGCAGTACCAAGCTCGCGTCTGACTCGCAACACCGATGTCGGGTAAAAGTCCGCCGTTACGTCTATCAGCTAGGGTAAAGAACGGACTCTCCAGTTGGGAGTCGCGACCGACTCCGAACTAAGTGGCTCGCTTGCCGACAGCTTCGCCCGAGGAGAACTGAATGAAAGGTCCCGCCGCCATTGCAGTAAGCAGTTTGCTGCTGCTTCCACTAGGAGCGTGCACCGAGATGACGCCCTTTCGAACCGCATGGCCCACGCGGCCGATTGACTGCTCGCCCAACTCGCTTGGGGTAGTACCACGAGAGTGTCGATTCGCGATTCTCGAGAAAGCCGATAGGGCGCAGTATGAATTGCTCTCGGTCGAATTTGACGATCAGGGGCTACAGTACCCCGATCCGGAGGACTTTACCCGTGGCGATGGCAGCAAGGTCGGTCAGGCGAGGCAACAGATCAATCTCATCATGAATCATCTGAAGGCGATGACCGGCGATCCACGAAAGCTCAGTCTTCTTGTGTTCATTCATGGCTGGAAAAACAATGCGGCTGCCGACAATGACAATGTGAAAAGCTTTCGAGATATTCTGGCGTCGATAGCGATCTCTGAGGAGGCAAGAGGCAGCGCTGCACGTCGGGTGGTGGGAATTTTCGTCGGTTGGCGCGGACTCTCGGCGACCGTCGAGCCCTTCAAAGGGATGTCGTTCTGGGACCGTAAGGTGACGGCCCAACACGTGGCCGTGGGATCCGTTCGAGCACTGTTTGCAAGGCTAAGAAGTTTTCAGTGCAAGCAGAATGATCCAACTAATGAGGATGGCTGTCGGACCGCCACGGCTGGCCATGCTCCGAGAGTGCGCGTGCTGTTTATCGGTCACAGTTTCGGCGGACTCATTTTGTACAACGCGATCGCGGAGGACTTAATCGAGAGCGTGACATTTGACCTCGACGCAGGCCCCAGGCCGACATCAGCGCCACGTTTTGGAGACATGGTGCTTCTGCTAAATCCGGCCTTCGAGGCCACGCGCTACACCCCTCTCTATCGGGCCGCGGAAAGAGCAACGGGCTTACCGGACGAAAAGTACCGACCTCCCATTTTTGTCGCGGTCACGACCGACGCAGATTGGGCAACACGCTACGCTTTTCCAGCGGGGAGATTCTTCAATGCACTTTTTGAAAAGACTGCTTCGGCTGAGGAAGATGAAGCAAACAGGAACACCATCGGCCATATCAAGAAATACATTACGCACAGGTTGGAAAAGAGTGATCAATCCAGCTGCGCCGGTTGGGGTGAGGAGCTGACCGCTGTATCGTCGAATGGGAAGATCTCGCCGGCGCCTACTAACGAGTCGAAAAAGGAAAGGCTGAGACTCGATCTGAAATTCGAGAGGGCGAACAGCGACGCATTTTTCTTGGCGACTCTGAAAGATCAGAAATTACCTGACAAGTGGGTTAGGTCGTTTTGTGGAGGGACAAAACTTACGCATGTTCAGCATGACCCAAACTCGCTGATTTGGAATATCGAAACAGACGGCAATATTATGAGTGGTCACAACGACATCACTAATCCCGCTTTGGTTTCGTTTATTCGGCAGCTCTATGAGGACGTCGCAACGTTTCCGAACATGTGATGGCAACGCAGTGGGTTGCGCTTGTAGTGGTGAGGATGAGACCGAAGTTCTTGGCTTTAGCCGGTCAGCGCGCCGGCGGGCCAACTGCCTCGAACGTGCGCACCGAAAGTTCCAGCGTTTCGACCAGCGGCTCGGCGGCCATCGCGACGAGCCCCGACACCCGATACCCGATGGGCTCGCTGTTCGCGAAGATCCAGCGCCATGCGTCCGCGCCGTGCGCATCGACCAGCACGACGGTCACGGTCCTTGGGCGCGGATCCTTGGACCGGCGGGCCGCATCCCACCACCCGTACCAGTCGGTGCGGGCGGTCAGTCCGCGTTGGATGACCAGCGCGCTGTACTGAACCGATCCGGGATCGTCCTGCCGCAAAAGGCGCGACTCCGGCAGAGCAACCGCGAGCGCGCTGCTGCTGGACGTGCCGTCGATCTCGACGCGAAACCTTGTTCCGATAAACGGATCGCGTCGATCGTCGCTCATGGGCAGGATTTGCTACGAAGGGCTATCGCACGCGCTCGATACCCTCGTTGGCCAACTCGAGCAGTTCGACCAGAACCTCGCTGCCTCGGCCATCGAGGTCGCTCGGGACGTACTTCACCGGCCAGGCACCGAGCACCTTGAAGCGCGCGCAGTCCTGTCCGGCCTCGTCGAGTACCGTGATCTGCACCACCCGCCGCGCCGAAGTCATGTCGCCCGCGATCACGCTGCTGAGCCACGCGTACAGATCGAGCGCGCCGCCCTCGGAGCAGATGATGCCGCGCTTGAGCGTCACGTCGCCGAACCGCGCCAGGCCGGGCAACTTTCGCATATGGGTCGGCTCGTTGCCATCGCGGTATTCGATCACGTCGACCGAGATCGCCCCGATCGCTACTTCGCTGAAGGCAGTATCGGGTAGTCCATCAATCTCGACGCGAAATCGAAAGTTGCGCAGCGGGTCATTACGGGGCATCAGTCCTCTCCAGGTGCAGGTCGGCCAAAGAAAATGCGCTTCCGATGCATCGTGAAAGGCGCGTTGCGCGCCCCGATCATGCGCCCTTGACGATCGCGCGCTTTGCGAGATCCACGATGACCTGATCGCCGGTTCGCTTGCCGCCTTTGGTTCCAACCTGATTGAAGATCACGGCCAACTGTTTCTTGTTGGCGTCGACCGTGACCGTCAGGTAGCCGAAATCGACGATCGGGTTGATCACCAGTGTGTGGTCGCCGACCGTCGTCGGAGCCTTTGGCAGACCTTGCATCGGTCGAGTGGCGGCAAAGCCGCCGCAACCGGCGACGAGGTAGGGAATCGCTGTGCCATCCGGCATTTTGCGGGTAAAGCGTTGATACAGGTGCGCGTGGCCGGCGAGCACCAGGTCCGGCCACAATCCGGCCCCCTTGCAGCAGTTGTCGATGTCGTTCGACAGCCCGGTGCGGCGCGCCGGTATGGACTGCACTTGGGCCTTGTGCGCCATGTAGTACGGCGACTGGTAATAGGCGGCGCTGGTGTTGTCGACCTGAAACGATGTCTCGTCGGGCTGATTGCGCGGATCCGCATACAGACGGCCACTCGGGCCCAACACATTGGCCTTCATGCTAGTCACCCTCCCGAACGGTGGCAGTGCCCTGCCCCGTCATGTGCTCGATACGCCTTCAGTGCGCGATTTCGGCGCGGTTTTGGGTCAAACAGGATCGCCGGATTATCGCCCCTTGGCAAGCCGGGCGCGCATCCTGGCGTTGATGACCCGACCCTCCCGGCGACTCCGGGCGTGGGAAGCGGGCTGGGACACCTCGTAAATGTTGCATTCTCCAAGACGGATTTTGCGATGAAAGGACGACATGGTGGGATGCGGCGTCGGAGGGCCCGCTGAAGATGTCGACGGTGATTTCAAGCGGCATGGACTGCGTCAGCAAGAGCTGTAAGCTAGGGTGGTAACTTCCTCGTGGGGTAGGTATATGTCGGACACCCCGTTAGGGGTGGGACTCGGCAGAGAAACTGCCGGTGTTGCGCGATCGCCGGAGTTCGGAACTGCTCTTTGCCTATCCGGCGGCGGTTTTCGCGCCATGATCTTTCACGCGGGAGTACTTTGGCGGCTAAACGAGCTTGGAAAGCTTGCGAAGCTCAGCCGTATCTCGAGCGTCTCGGGTGGCTCAATCACAGCCCGACTGCTCGGCCTGAAATGGCCGCGGCTCGGCTTCCGTCACGAAGGCGTTGCACAGTGGACCTCCTACCCGAGGTCGTCGAGCCACTGCGCGAGTTTGCGCGGCAAACTGTCGACGTGTGGTCGATCGTTGTGGGCCTGCTGCCGTTCACGAGCATCAACGCGCGGGTCATCTCCGCCTACCGGAAGCATCTCTTCGGGGACGCTACGTTGCAGGACCTGCCCGACGATCCGCCGTGTTTCGTCAACAACGCGACCAACATTCAGTCGGGCGCGCTGTGGCGCTTCTCCAAACCCTACATGCGCGATTACCTGGTGGGCGAGGTGAAGAACCCGAAGCTGGGCCGTGGCGTTTAGTAGATCGTTATGAGTCGCGAAACGCCCCGCCGCCTGGCTTGGGCTGACTGCGGGCGAATTTGCTCAGGCGATTGCCGCAGGCGGGCTATTCGCGCAGCCACCTTGTGGCCTGCTCTCCGAGACAGCGTTCTTCACCCATTGCCCGTTCCATGCCTACAGAATCAAGGGGTCCGACCTTCTTGGCGATGTTCTTGCGCCTTGACCTCGTCAGCAACCGGAAACTGCAGACACTGTAAGTATGCAAAGCTGCGCCGGCTCCTGACGCCTAGCACAGCGAGGCCGGCGTCGCTCTTCGGAACGACCTCTATATATAGTTGAGACCCACACATTGGGGTCGCCAGAACGCCGCCGCTTCACGGCAGCGTTCTGGCGACGCGGAAACCCACCCCACTATTGCGGTCCGATAGGGAGTCCCTAACGCGGCTCGCGGAGCGCACCTCGTTTGAGCTACTGCTCCAACCGCCCCCACGGACAACGCGATCGTTACTGAGAAGAAAGCGCAGGACTGAGCCCCTGCCCGTCCATGCGCTCCCATCACCGTCTTTACGCTCATACGATGTGCGGTAGACATCTTCGACCCATTCCCAGACGTTGCCGTGCATATCATGAACACCGAAGCGATTCGGCAGCTTCTCGCCGACCGGGTGTGTTCGTCGCTCACTGTTAGCGTAGTACCATGCGTAGCGCTTCACGTCGGTTTCGCTGTCGCCAAAACAGAATCTGCCGCTGCTGCCAGCGCGTGCCGCGTACTCCCATTCGCCTTCGGTTGGCAGTCGATATCTCTTGCCTGTCGTTTTTCTCAACCAGCGAACGTACTCTTGTGCATCCTTCCAGCTTACATTGATCACCGGCCGCCGCCCGCGCCCCCAGCCTTTATCGTCCGGCCGGTGCGCGCAGCCGCCCGCCGTCATGCAAGCGTCCCATTCTTCGAACGTCACCGGGGAGCGTCCCAGCGCAAAGGCCAGAATTCGCACGCGATGTTGGGGACCTTCATCCTCAGACCGGCCCGCTTCTTCGTTCGGCGAGCCCATGATGAATTCGCCGCCGGGGATCTCGACCATGGTGGGAATCGGAACGAGCTCAGCATCTTTGGCGGCAGTCTGCGGCGCCCTTCCAAGCGACGTCGCAGACGCTTCTTCCGATGAGGGACGATCGGGGCCGCGGCTCTCTCGGCCGGCGGCCGCCGGCGCTTGTGGGCCGCGCGCCGCAGGATCTGGTCGCTCCGCCTGTGTAGCTTGTTCGGCGAGGATCCTTCGAATCACTGCAACCAGGCTCCCGATCTCAGCATCGAAGCGATTGAAGTCCAGATTCAGCGCATTGAGGCGAGCTAACGGGCGGATAGCCTCAGGCAGCGTCTCCGGGTCGGGCATTTCGGCCCCATCGACCAGGACCGGCACGGTCCGGATACCGCGCGCGAGCGCCGTCGCGATCTCGGTAAGAACGTAGTCGTTTTCCCGGTCGAGCCGCCGGCGCCCTTTTTTATCCGTGGCGGTGGTCCACTGTGGATCGATCAGCGCCAGCATGACACTGCATCCCCGCAGCTGGCGGTTCACGACGTCAACGAAGTCGACCCCGTAATCGATGCCCTCCTGGTCGATAAAGACGTTGTCCGGGCCGAACTCATGGCGCAGGCGCTCGAATAGTGCGCGCGCATGAACGGTGGCCCCCTCCCGGCGGTAGCTGATGAAAATGCACGACATGACAGAATACTACCGCCACCCCCGCACAGCCGGAAGGGAGCCCCGCGCGCCTAGGTCCCGAAAATCGGCCAGCGAGGCCCCGCTCACCTCCGTCCTCCTGGGAACGTGCCGAAGTTACGCGGGTTGGCGCGCGCCGCCAATCGTTTCGGGCGCCCACATTCCGAGTTCGGTTCGAACTACGTCATGATCAACTTGCCGAGACCTGATGCGTCCGTAGCCATGCAGTTCGGCACCAAGCCGGAACCGGACAACATGCAGGTCGACTTCAACCGGGTCTACCAGGAATTGATCGTCCCGGCGCTTGAAGCTGCGGGCCTAGAAGTGGTCCGCGCCACCAGGAGCGACGTGCCGGCGACATCCGCACCGACATGTTCCATGAACTGCTGGTCGCCGACCTGGTCGTGGCCGACCTGATGATCGACAACCCGTAGTCTGGTACGAACTCGGCGTGCGGCTTAAGCTCACTGACGAACTGGTCTTGCTTATCAGGCTGCGGAATAATCTCGGCGCCTTCTATTTATTTGGCGTCCCCAAGGACTGTCAACTCTTACGCACTGCGCCATTTGCACGTCATTCAACCGAGCTGATCGTGCAAAGAAATGTAAAGAGGTGTCGATGATTGCTGTGAGCTCTTCTTGCGTTGAGGCGGCCGACGGAAGTGCGGGTAGCCGACGCTTTCAATATCCGTCCTAAAAGAGCACCATTTCAACGTCCCGAGCAATCCAGTACGGAGCCTTGGTCGCGGCGCACGGGCCGCGCGGTGGCGCGAAGGTTCGCTGCGGAAGTCTGGGAGACGCCGTGAAGCTACTCGTCAAGTTCAATCTTGTCTTCATCGCGCTGTTGGCGATCGTTATCGTTGTAACCGGCTACATCTCGTGGCGCATGCTGCAGCGGAACGCGAAGCAGGAGGTCTACGAAAGCGCAAAGCTGATGATCGACAGCGCGTTGGCCGTGCGCAGCTACACGAATGAAAGGATCGCGCCACTGCTCGAGACGCAGATAAGGTACGAGTTCCGCCCGGAAATGGTCTCGGCGTTCTCTGCGCTGCAGGTAATCGAGCGGCTGAAACAGCAGAACCCGGACTACAAGGAGTACCGGTATCGAGAGCCGACCCTGAATCCGACCAACCTTCAGGACAAGCCAGCCGACTGGGAACGGGACATCATCGGTGCGTTCCGGGGTGGTGCGGTTCAGCCTCCTATCTTCGGCGAGCGCGACACGCCCCTCGGGCGCGTCCTATACATGTCCAAGCCGCTGACGGCCAAGGCACCTTGCCTCGAATGCCACAGTACACCGGCGAATGCACCAGCCACGATGATCCAGATGTACGGGCCAAACAATGGCTTTGGCTGGAAAGTCAACGAGATCATTGGTGCGCAGGTGGTGGAGGTGCCCTTGTCGCTGCCGCTGGCCCGCGCCCGGCAAGCGTTCGTTACGTTCACGAGCTCCCTCCTGGCGACGTTGGTCGCGGCAGGGCTGCTCTTGAACCTGATGATCTGGGCGCTGATCGTTCGGCCGGTGACGCGGCTCTCGCACCTTGCTGACCGAGTGAGCCTCGGCGACTTCGAGGCGCCGGATCTCGTGATGTCCGGAAATGACGAAATCCGGGCGCTCGCGGATTCTCTTTCGCGGATGCGCAGGAGACTCGTGGAGGCAATGAAAACGCACCGCGACTGAGCGTGGCCGGTTCCCAGGCGAAAGCCTGTCGGACGCAGTCACGAACGTCGGTGATCGAGGCGCGGTCTAATGGATAGACTGCCGATAGCGATCAGTTTATCGAGGTGCGCGAACTGATCGGTAGAAGGGGCATTTAGCGCGCATCGCGCCCGACTTCTCCCGCCTGAACGTGTGGAACCGCGCCGCGCATGGATGAGCGGAGGTCCGCCGGGACGACCTATTCCTAGTTGAGATCTATGCCTAGGGGTCGGGTGCGCCAGACCTCGACCGGTATCAGTGAGCCCACGTCGGCGGCCGCGGTCGGAGGTATTTCGGTCGCCTGGGCCTCGGATGTCAACTACGGAGTCTGGATCTGCCGAGCTTCTCGAGCGAAAGCCGAATTTCGGAAATGGGCCTGGCCGGCCATTGGATAGGGGTAGGGAACGGCTACCGCCGTCCCTTCCCTCCGAACCCGCTGTGCAGTTCTCCCGCGACGGGCTCTCCAGTCAGTTGTTTCCACATCGGGCTTGGCGCGCCAACCGATGGGCATCGGACATCGTGAACAGCCCAAGGGTGGCGAAGAAGGAATTCGGCCATCGCACATGATCGTTGAGGCATCGTCCCTGGCCCGGTCGGCGCTGCTGCTTGCGCAGCATGGCCCGCAATCGGCGACGAACGAAGCCGTCGACTGAGGAGAATGTGAACCGATGGGCATGTTGGAAGTAGCCATACCAGCCTTGCAAGACGGGATTGAGCGTCGCAACCCACGCACGCGATGGATTGGCCGCGATTGCGAGGCGTATGCGCGAATTTCCGCTGCACGCAGCATCCCGGCGCGCCTGTATCTTGCTTAGTCGTTGCCGACACTGTCGATGCTTCGACTTCCATCTCTGCTTCTTTCCGACCCTACGCCATCAACCTTCCTGCCCCACTTCCCTGATGCGCCTTTTGCTCTGACGCACTTTTCCACGGTCCTGCGTGCTGCTCCGTGATCGGTACTATTGGGACTCTGACTCCTGCCAGCGTTCACTTCGCCGGCAGGTCTCCCCGCTTACCTCGCGCTACCTTCCCATCGTTCCGTCCTCAACCACGCGGTACACCACATCATCGCTTTGGCCGCCACGGCAGCGTGATGCATTCCTTCCAGGCTTCACCACTTTAGTGCAGGCTCGCCGTCATACCTCGCCGAAACAGGTTCGTCATCCTACGGACCGACAGTTCGCTTCCGGTTGCTCCCCACCCCGCCTCACGGCGACGCAGTTACCTTCAGCTACGGAGCTGTGGCTGACTCCGGCAGGGACTTTCACCCTGCAAATAGCACGCCCTCGCGGGCGCACACGAAACCGCTACCGCGGTAGCCCTTCGTTTCAGATCATCGTGTAGTCGAGCGTTGTCGCTCTGTTTCGTATGTTGGTGCCGAGGCGCTGTGCCTCGACACTGACGGGAGCGAAGCGATGAGCGACGAGACGAACCGGGGTGCATCCCCGCTGCGGCTCGATCCTTCGCACTCCACGCCCGGAGGGATCGCCACCCGATCAACATGGGACGCGGCGCTCACGATCCTTGTCGCAATGAGCCGGGCACGCCCGACCACGTCGCAACGTCCGTGTTCATTGGCCGACTGGAAAAGCGTCTCGCCGGCGTCTGCCTTCTTCTCCAGAACGCTTACTCATATTGCAGCGCGCGCCAACGCCATCGCGCAGGCCAGTCCGGCGAAGCTTGCTCCGACAATGACGCAGTCGTGATCCATCCGCTGCGTGGCGGCGGTAAGAGACGTTTCGCTAAGTCCGATGGTAGCCTGCCACCGTTATTCGCTCCCCGGTCAGCATAGCCGCCAAACTATCGAACGGCGGCTTGGCAGGCAGCGTGGCCTATGGTTTTGACCGATCTCCGGGATTCAGCATGCGTTTGATATCGCTTGGGCGTGGTGCCGGTCATCTTTCGAAATGCGCCTGAGAAATGACTCTGGTCGGAGAACCCGACGCTGAGGGCTACCTCGCAAATGGCCATTCGGCCGGCGGCAAGCAGCCGCTGAGCTTCGTAGATGCGCTCTTGCAGCACATAGCGGTAGGGTGACGCGCCGATGGTGTGCTTAAACAGTAATGAGAAATAGTGCGGGCTGAGACTGACTTGATCGGCCAGCTCGGCCAGGCCAATGTCATGTCCGAGATTCGCCCGGATATATTCACGCACACGTCGAACCTGTGTGGGTGACAGGCACGGTCCGCGCTCGATCTGCTGCGCGTTGCCAACCAGGCGCTGGTTGATGTAGCGCTCGTTCGCTTGTAATCCGTCCTGACGGAAAAATTGACTCAGCAACATAGCGGCGCGTCCACAGCGCTCCGGGTGCGCGCGTTAGACTGGGACTCCAACCGACGTGAAAATACGCGCAGCCGCGGCCGAGCCGGAGCAGCTAAGTAGAGTACCAATGTGCGCCGGGACGTGTCTTTCATATTCCTGTATGGCTTGTCAGATTCTTGCGATCCGCCGCGGACGTTGGCTGCGACTTTGTATGATCGGCGTTTTATGAACCTGAACCGCAGCAACTCTCTTGCACGACCGCTAAAGCGGGCCGTCTTACGCTGTCATCCCCTCTCCTGGAAGGTAAAAACAGGGCACGCAACGCAATGCCCCATTTCATCCTCGGAATTTCCGCGTACTACCACGACAGCGCCGCCTGCCTGACGCGCGACGGCGAGATCGTGGCGGCGGCCCAGGAAGAGCGCTTCACGCGCAAGAAGCACGACGCGCGATTTCCGGCCAACGCGATCCGCTACTGCATGACGCAGACGGCTGCGCTCCGTGGGCGGATCGGCCATGTCGCCTTCTACGAAAAGCCGCTCGTTAAGTTCGAGCGCCTGCTGGAAACCTACCTGAGCTATGCGCCGCGGGGCTTTCAATCCTTCGTGACGGCGATGCCCGTGTGGCTGAAGGAGAAGCTGTTCCTTCAGTCGACCCTGCGCAAGGAGCTCGCGGCGGTGTTCGGGTGCTCGGTCGCGCAATTGCCGCCGCTGCTGTTCGCCGAACACCACCAGTCTCACGCCGCCTCGGCTTTCTTCGCAAGCCCCTACGATCGGGCAGCGGTGCTCTGCATGGACGGCGTGGGCGAGTGGGCAACGACGTCCGCGTGGCTCGGGGACCATCAAATTCTCACGCCGCTGTGGCAGATCGAGTTTCCTCACTCGCTCGGTCTGCTCTACTCCGCGTTCACGTACTTCACGGGATTCAGAGTGAACTCCGGCGAGTACAAGCTGATGGGACTTGCCCCCTATGGCGAGCCGCGTTACGTCGACCTGATATTCGACGAACTCGTGGACCTCAAGGATGACGGAAGCTTCCATCTGAACATGGAACATTTCGACTACTGCACGGGACTTACCATGACCAACGCGCGCTTTCACGCGCTGTTCGGGGGACCCCCGCGGCAGCAGGAGGCGCCCGTCACGCAGCGCGAGATGGACCTGGCGCGCTCCATCCAAGTGGTCATCGAGGAGATCGTGTTACGCCTCGCGCACACCTTGCACGGTCAGACAGATGCGAAGTTCCTGTGTCTGGCCGGGGGCGTCGCCCTCAATTGCGTCGCCAACGGCCGGCTGTTGCGAGAGGGCCCGTTCGAGGGACTGTGGATCCAGCCGGCGGCCGGCGATGCCGGCGGCGCAGTGGGCGCCGCGCTCGCCACATGGCACCAGTACCTGGATCGCCCCCGCACTCCGAACGGCGCCGACCTCATGCAGGGGAGCTATCTGGGACCGCGCGTCGCCGATAGCGAGATTCAGCACTACCTCGATGAAGTCGGGGCCGTGTATCAGCGGGTCGAGACGGCGGAGTTGCTCGAACGGACGGTCACTCTGCTGGCCGAAGAAAAGGTGGTCGGATGGTTCCATGGACGAATGGAATTCGGCCCCCGCGCGCTGGGAGGTCGCTCGATCCTGGGCGATCCCCGCAGCCCACGAATGCAGTCGGTGATGAATCTGAAGATAAAGTTCCGCGAATCGTTCCGGCCGTTCGCACCGTCCGTACTGGCGGAAGCCGCCTCGGAGTATTTCGATCTCGAGTGCGCCAGCCCGTACATGCTGCTCGTGGCGCCGGTGCAGCCGGCAAAGCGCCGGGAGGTCGAGTCTGGCAGCGAAGCCGTGGCCGGGATCGATCGGCTAAGGCAGCTGCGTTCGGTGATCCCTGCGGTCACGCATGTCGACGGGTCAGCGCGAATCCAGACCGTGCACCGCGAGACCAACTCGCGGTACTACGAGTTGATTGAGCGCTTCGCCGCCCGTACTGGATGCCCGCTGCTGGTCAACACGTCCTTCAACGTGCGTGGAGAACCCATCGTCTGCTCCCCTGCGGACGCATACCGGTGTTTCATGCGCACGCAGATCGACGCCCTGGTATTGGAGAACTTCCTCCTGTTGAAGGAGACACAGCCGCCATGGCAAGAGGCCGACCAGTGGCGCACGGAGCTCGAGCTTGACTGACGCGGGGAAGAGCGAGCCGTCGCCAGTCGATCGCAACTCGCTGCGCAGGTTCGCGTGGCTCATTGCGACGGTGGCCGTGGGCTTCGGCGCCTTGTTGCCGTGGTTTCGGGGACGGCCGGTTCCGGAATGGCCGTGGGTCGTCGGATCGGTCATGTTCTTGTGGGGATGGCTGCACCCGCGAAGTCTTCGCGGCCCGTTCTCGCTTTGGATGCTGGTCGCCAAGGGGCTCGCCTGGGTCAACAACCACATCATCCTGGCGATCGTGTTCTTCGGACTCCTATGGCCGCTCGGGGCGGCCTTGCGCATCCTGGGCCGAGATCCGCTCGCCAGACGGTTCAAGGAGCAGACGCCCTCTTACCGGGTCAGGAGCCAATCGCGCCCGCGCGACCACATGGAGAAGTCGTACTGACGCGCCGGGCCAGGACGTCCCCGGGCGGCAGCGAAGGGGAGTCTGGCGCGCATTGACGCGCGGGATGGGTCCGGCAGCGACTCACGTGATGCCGGTAGACGGTCGACGCGAGCCGGACCAATTTCATGGATTCCGGACGATTCCACAAGACCGGCGATCGTGCGAGCGATATATGTCCTGTTTGGAGTGGAACCACCCCAAGGAGGGCCTGTATGCGACGCGATCGGCTCATCAAGAAGAGCATCTCGATCTTGTCCGCGGCGGTGGTTGTCTCATTCGCCGCGACCGCATCGGCCACGGTATACCCAACGGACAAGAGGCACCTGACCGGACCGCTGCGGGTCTGCGACCAGGGCAGCTTCTTCGTCGGGGGCGTGCCCAAAATCACGCAGTACGCGAACTCCGTTGCGCCCAGCTCCTACCAGGAGCTCATCATCACCCAGATGTATGTGCAGTTTCAGGTGCCCCCAAATGCCCGCCGGTGGCCGCTCATCATGGTGCACGGAGGCGGCTATTCAGGGTCATGTTTGGAGTCGACTCCGGACGGGCGGGAGGGGTGGTTCTCCCGCTCGGTGCGCCGGGGCCTCGCCACCTACGTGGTCGACCAGGCAGGACGCGGACGCTCCGGCTTCGACCGTTCCTTTATCAATGAATCAATAGCCACCGGCAACCTGGCCGGGTTTCCGAACCTGGGCAATACGAGCAGCAGCGGCATCTGGACCGCGTGGTTCGGCTTCATCGTGCCTTCCGGCTCGGACATCATCACGGGCACCATGATCCAGCGCGGGGACCCTGGCGACCCAACGTGCGCGAGCGACCCCTTCCATTGCGCCCATACCGTGCAGGTGATCCCCCCGGTCCCGCATTCGGTGGACCCGAGCATCGAGGCGCGCGTGGGTGCCATAGGGCCCGCGGCTAACCCGGCCAACGATACCTATCTGGCTTTGGAGCACTACAAGTATGGAGTGCCCAACACAAACGTTACGCTCCCGAACTCCACGTGCTCAACCTGCAATCCGCCCACGATCAACGGCGCCGACACCTGGTCGGGGCGCGATCTGGCAACGCTGGTCGAAGGGCTGAAGGGCGCAATCGTGGCGACCCACTCTCAGTCGGGCAGCGTGGGCCATCATATGGTCCGTTATCTCAAGGAGGACGATGCGGCGGGCAAGTGCGGTGCGCCCGGCGCATGCCTGGCCATGCTGAAGGGCCTGATCACCATTGACGGGGTCTGTTCCTTTGCGAACACCGGGCTCACGGCAGCAGACTTCGCCAATATCCCCTACCTGGTCTTCAGGGGATGGTATCCATCGCCCATCAGCAACGGATGCGACGGCACCGTTGCGGCGATCAAGGCCGCCGGCGGAACGGCGGACTTCATCAAGCTGGACGACCCTTCCTTTGGAACGCGGTTTCAGGGCGTCACTCACATGATGATGATGAGCACGAAGAGCCTCGAGGTCTTCGACGAGATCCTGAAATGGGCAGACAAGAACATCAAAAATCCGCCCGCCGGGGGTAGTTGCGAGGACGGAGACGATTAGGGCGTTGGGCGCAGGGGGTCGCTATAAACAGGAGGTCACTATGCGAGATCATCAATTCAAGAGAAGAGCCTTATCAGCGCTGGTGGCGGTCGCCGCCGCTGCAATCGCCACGAGTGCATCCGCAGCGCGATATCCGACGGAACACAGATATCTGACAAAACCGTTGCAAATCTGCGATCAAGGTATCTTTTACGTCGGTGGCGCGCCTAAGGTGACGCCATTCGGAGCGAACTCTACGCCGGGCGCCTACACCCAAATCATCATCGGCAGCATGTTTGTGCACTTCCAGGTCCCGATGAAGTCCAAAAGCTGGCCTCTCATCATCGTGCACGGCTCCGGCTACACGGGATCATGTGTTGAGGGGACGGCGGCCGGGAGCGAGGGCTGGATGGACTACACGGTCCGCCATGGCATCCCGACCTACGTCGTCGATCAGGCAGGGCGCGGACGTTCCGGTTTCGACAAGTCGGTCATCCATGAGGGAGAACACTTGATTGGAACCGACCCCGCTGCGGCTATGGCCCTGCTCCCGACCTTCGGCGGGTCCACCAGTACGGCCTGGACGAGTTGGTTCGGTAGCATCGTTCCGGCAGCTACAGACATTACCGATGGTGAGATGGTCCGATTTGGCGCGCCGGCACCCCAGTCAAATGGTTTGCCCGCGCCCGGTATAGACCCGCTGTGCGCGACCCAGCCGGCCCGCTGCACCTTCTTGGGACGGATCCCGATGGAGCCGGAGGCCTCGTGGGCTGTCGACCAGGCCATCGCGTCGCGCACGGGAATCGCAGCACCCGCGGGATTGGGAACGGTCAAGCCGGATGTTGACGGCCACGTCAATCCGGCATTCCCAATGAACGATCGGTATCTGGCTCTGGAGGCTTATAAGTTCAATGTTCCCAACACGGAGTCCTCGCTTCCCGCCTCCACGTGCTCAAGCTGCGTTCCAACCACCCTCAACGCCACCAATACCTGGACCCCGCGCGCGCTGGCAACGTTGGTCGAGGGCCTCGGCGGTGCCATCGTGGCGACTCATTCCCAATCGGGACAGATCGGTATGAATATGGTCCGGGTCCTGAGAGAGGACGGCAAGCTCGATATGCTCAAGGGCTTGCTTCAAGTCGAGGGAGGATCTAACACTGCAGCATCCGGCACCACGGCCGACGACTTCAGATCTATTCCCTACTTGGCCTTCAAGGGAGACTATTCGGCGACCAGCACGGTAGCCCAGACGCTTGTTGACGCCATCAAGGCGCTCGGGGGAACGGCGGACTATATCCAGTTGGACCAGCCAGGTCCGTGGCAGGGTTCATATCAAGGCCCCTTCGGAAATGACTACGTAGGCCCTTTCAGGGGCGTGTCCCACATGATGATGATCGAAACGTCGAACCTTCGGGTCATGGACGTCATTCTGAACTGGGTGGCCAATAACATAAAGCAGCCGGAGCCGACCGGGTGCCCGGTGGATTTCGACGACGGCGATTGACGGGGTAGCCCATTTAATCGAGCGTTTCGCACTATGGTCGGGGACGACTGCGAATGCGGTTCGTTCGCGGTCGGCTCCGACGTTTCCCCGTGCTCCGTACGACGCGTCGCGCGGCGCGCCCGGGGCCTGGGGACGATTAGCGTGTCGGGGCGGATGCCATCGCGCGCTCCAGCGCGTGCTGCGCCTCGGCGGTCCTGCCCAACTTCTGCAGGGCGTAGCTCAGTTTGTACAGGAGGTCCGCGGTCTTGGCGTGGCCGGTGTCCAGGTCGATCGCCTTCTGGAAGCTGTCCGCGGCGCGATCGAACCTTCCCTGGATGGTCTGGATGATCCCGATCGCGTGGTACGCATCCACTGCGTAGGCCGGATGAAGCTGAATGGCCTGCTGATAGGCCGAGATGGCCTCGTCGTACGACCGTAGCTGTGCCAGCGCATAAGCCATCGTGAGATACGCGGGTGGATGGTATGGCATACGGCGAAGGAGTTCGCGGCACTGAGCAGTGGCCTCGTCGAACTCTCCCATCAGGATGAGCGTGTCGGCCAGCTTCTCGCGAGCCGCATAATTGCCGGGCAAGAGCTCGAGCGCCAGACGGAACTCGGCTGCGGCAGCCGCGGGCTCGCGGCCCTCCAGCAGGACGCCGTAATTGAAGTGCAGCCAGCGATCGGCCGGGGCTCGGGCGAGCGCCCAGCGGTACGCCGCGGCGGTCTGCCTGGGGTCGTCGATCCCGCTCTCGATCTCACGCTGCAATGCACGGACCTGTTCGCCGTGGGTGAGCTGGTTCGTGAACGGAGCCTGACTCAGCGATGCGAGCACGAACTGAGCGACTCGGCGCCGATTAATCGGGGTGAACGCGAGCAGCTGCTCGGACTCCTCCTCGGAGGGCGCCTGCGCCACCGCGGTGGACCGTCCCACGGCCTGCGGCAGCAGGTCGACCACGCGGGGGAACACCGCGCGTGCCAGGAGGTAGTTGCCGTGGGGGCTCATATGCACGTGCTCGTAGAACAGATCCTGGCCGGGGATCCCCTGCGGGCTGCCGCCTGCCAAGATCGCCTCCCCATCCAGCAGCTCGACTCCCGGGCCTGCCTGCTTTGCCACGGACCGGATAATCTCGTTGATGCTGCTATCGGCACGGAAGCGCAACGCGTCCAGATCGCGGGCTCGCGCGAACTGCTCCTTGGCCGCGTCAAACTCGCCGAGCATCCAGTAGGAGCGGCCGATCCGGAACTGCAGTTCGGCATAGTGATCGTCGATCGCTGCCGCCGCCAGGTACCGCTTCAGCGCTTCGGCGAGGTGGCCATCCGCCTCGAGCATCGCCCCCTCGTGAACCCGGGCCTCCCAGGTCGCGCGGTCCTCACGAGCAAGATCGGTGCGGTGCAGAGAGGCGAACGGGGCGCAGTCCTTCAAGTTGACCCCTACCGTGCTGACCAGGACCCGGGCGCCGGAACTGCGGGCGACCTCGATGATGTCGTGCAGGTTGCTGCGGAAGTTCTGGTACACGCCGGTCATGGCGGGGGCGTCGGCCGCAACCTGCTGCTCCAGAAACATTTCCATCCCGCGCCACTCCCGAGGCTTGCTCGACCGCAGGCCGGCTTCGAGCAGCTGTCCCAGGCGCAGGGACTTGAAGTAGATGCCGGCGCGGATGAGCGCAAGGCTCGAGCCATGCGCCGTGAGCGTGGTCTGTGGTCCGAACGGCCCTACGACTTCGTTATTGCCGATGTACAGCACGAACAGGTCGCTCTGGCGATGCGCCAGGTCCCGCGTGACGGGCAGCAACACGTGGGAGTTGATGGCGGTGATGCCGGTGT